>Ga0114962_10000260_pt1 | contig 45741 bp, 30 predicted proteins | sample C_130820_MF_Meta_FD_87017 | JGI IMG/M metagenome (GOLD analysis project Ga0114962, IMG submission 87017) | Freshwater microbial communities from Lake Croche, Canada to study carbon cycling - C_130820_MF_MetaG | ecosystem: Environmental > Aquatic > Freshwater > Lake | place: Lake Croche, Canada...
AAAGGAGCGTTTAAAATACGCGCAGTTAAAACTAGGGTAAATCAAAATGTTTTTAGACAGATAGTGGTTGCTAATTATTCGGGAAAGTGTGCAATTACTGGCATTGATATACCAGAATTATTAGTTGCAAGTCATATTATCCCATGGGCTGAAAATGAAAAAGAAAGACTTAATCCAGAAAATGGCGTATGTTTATCAGCCTTATATGATAGAGCTTATGATAAAGGATTAATTTCTATTAATGAGGAACATAAGATATTATTATCTGCAACGTTGAAGAAAAAAATTAAATCAGATTATTATATAAAATATTTTTCATATTTAGAAAATGAGAAAATAAAACTTCCGAAAAGGTATTTGCCCAATAGGGAGTTTTTGCAATATCATTTGGATAACGTTTTTGAAAAGAGTATAAATATGTAGATAAACATGATTAACAAATTTGAGGAAAATAGAAAAGTAAAATTGATAATGAATTTATTAATTGAGGAAATAAATTTTAAGAAATATAATAATTAATAACTTTAAAATGAATATTATTGAATTAAAGCCAGTTGGGAAAATCATTTTGAACGATAAAACACCTGACAGAAATCAAAGATTAGAACATTATCTGATACCTTATTATCAAAGGGGCTACAGATGGGATTTAGAACACGTTTCTGCTTTGCTAGAAGACATTCATAATTTTATGATTTCAGACGAAAAAAAGTATTGTTTGCAACCCATTGTTGTAGTGCCAGCTTTCGATGAAAACGAGTTAAATATTTGGGAGGTTATAGATGGTCAACAGAGGTTGATTACAATGAACATCATTTTCAACTATCTCAAAAAACTTAGATATGCCATTATATTTGAGAAAAGAGCCAAAAGTACTACTTTTTTAGAATCACTTACCCCTGAAACATATAATGATGACAGTCCTGATTTTCATTTTATGAGCCAAGCTTATAAAATTGTCAAAGAATGGTTTGAAGAAAAAACTAAACATGATGTTGGTTATATAGATGACTTTAATTCAACCTTGACCAAAAAAGTTGAAATTATCTGGTATCAGATAGAAGAGCTAAAAGGGATTGAAGATAAAGATGAAGTTGAAAGTAAGAAGATTGACATTTTTAATCGTTTAAATATTGGTAAAATTCCTTTAACAGATGCTGAACTAATCAGAGCATTACTGCTCTCAAAAATTAAACACGGTTTAAGCGACAGAGAAGCTATACTAAGACAAGCTGAAATTTCAAACGAGTGGCACAGAATAGAAATGGAATTGAGAAATGAGGAGTTTTGGTATTTTCTCAACAGTAAGCAGTTGGAAGAAACATCATCTACAATTGAGTTTATTTTTAAACTAATTGCAGTCAATAACACTAAGAAATATTCTACATACTTATGGTTTGAAAAGGAAATCAAATCAGAAAATCCTGTAGAAGAAAAAAATAATGCTATCAGATTATGGAATCAAACCAAAGAATATTTTGGAAAACTAAAATACTGGTTTGAGAATGATTATTTGTATCATCATATAGGGTATGTTCTGGCTTTAGATGACAATCCTACAAAGGCAATTCGCACAATCATTGAAAACTCAAATTGCACTAAGACAGCGTTTAAAGAATGGACAATAGGCGAAGTAAAAAGAAAGGTATCCGATATTGATTTAAACAATCTATCTTATGAAAGAGATAAGCGCGAATTGAAAAAGGTTTTTCTGTTGCATAATATTATAACATCTGTATTGACACAAAAAGCACAAAAAAACAGATTCCCTTTTCACTTGTATAAAAAAATGGTAAGCGATGGAGGTTGGAGCATAGAGCATATTCACGCCCAAGAATCAAAAGAAATTAAAGAACAGAAAGCCATTAGAAAATGGTTGGAAGATACTTTTGAAGCAATTAAAGACATCAAAAAAATTGAGGAAGAATATGAGGAAGAGCCAAAAACTATTTCAGTAAATGAATATTTTAAAACAAGAATTTCGGAATTGTTAAGCCAAGATAAAATTAATGAGGAATTATTCAATAAATTAAAAAATGAACTGATTCAAATTTTCGATTCTGAATCGGTTCACGTATTAGATAATCTTGCACTGTTATCAGTTAAGCACAATTCTTCTTTAAACAATGCGATTTTCCCTGTAAAAAGGAACAAAATCCTGCAATTGGAAAAAGAAGGAAAATATATCCCAATTACAACAAAAAATGTTTTTTTGAAATATTACACTGATTCTGATTTACAACCTTACTATTGGAGCAAGGCGGATAAGAAAAATTATTATGAAGACATTGAGAAATTGTTAAAACCATATTTAAGTCAAACAATCAAGTAACTATGAGTAATAAATATACTTTCTGGGAATTATGTAATTTGTACAATAAAATAGAAGTACCTATTATTCAAAGAGATTATGCACAAGGTAGAAATACTACTGATGTGGAGAAACTGAGAAATAAGTTTGTAAACGATTATTTAATTAAGTCCATAGTAGCTGCTGAAAAAATTGAATTGGATTTTGTTTATGGTTCAATTTTAACCGAGGTAAAGGAAGATGAAAAACAAAAAATATTCATTCCATTAGACGGTCAGCAAAGACTTACAACGCTTTTTCTTCTTCATTTTTTTATAGCAATTAAGGAGAGTCGTCTTACTGAAATAAAAGATATACTATTAAGATTCACATACGAAACAAGACCCTCTGCTCACGATTTTTGCAAATTACTTTTAGAAGTAGAAGCAATTGATGATATATCTAAAATCAAAGCAGAAATAGAAGATTCAGTTTGGTTTAATGAAGAGTGGAAACAAGACCCTACTGTCACGGGTATGCTAAATATGTTAGATACACTTGCAAACAACAAAGTTCTCTTAAATGCACCAATAGGGCTATTAGACAAATTAATTGGGAATAAAAGTGATTTAGTAACTTTTTATTTTACCGATTTAGACCAATTTGGGTTAACTGAGAATCTTTACATAAGAATGAATGCAAGGGGGAAGATGCTCACAGAATTTGAAAACTTCAAATCCGAGTTCTCAAAAATTATTAGGTACAATAATTCACTATTAGAGGTAGTAAAAAACAAAATAGAATATGATTGGGTAGATAATTTATGGGATTATAGGGCTTCAGATTTGTTTATCATAGATAGTCCATTTATGGCATATTTAGGTTTTATAACCGAGATGCTTTATTTCAAAGATGCAAAGTTTAGGGCAGAATCCTATGAAAGTGACTTTTTGGATTTTAGAGTTCTAAAGGAAGTGTACTCTGAGGCAGAAAACTTAAAGTTCCTAATATTTGCGTTTGATTTCATTAGAGAATTGAAAGAGTATAATGAAGCTATATTGTGGGACGGTGAGACCTTGCATAGTATTTTAAAAAACATACTATCCAACGAACGCAACCCTAATACCAACGAGCTGTTTATTTGTTTCTTAACTCTTTTATACTCTTATAATAAAAAGCCAAAGGAGAATTTAAAAGATTATATTAGAGTAGTCAGAAATTTAATTGAAAATACTGACGATAATTCTAGACGTGAGTGGCCAAGGCTAATAAGATCGTTAGAGAAATTAATTTCAAAGGAAAATGTTTATGAAGTGTTATTAAATGAAACTAGCGGGAAAAATAAGCTGGTTGGATTCAAAGTCGAACAAAGAAAGGAGGAAATATTTAAAGCAAAGTTGATTCGGGAATTTAAAACTGTAAAAGAACTTCTGTTTAAAATAGAAGACAATATAAATTTTAAAGGAAACATTGCCAATATTTTAATAATTCCATTTGTTGATTCAGAGGAAAAATTCAAAGACCATGAACTGGAATCAATTGTTTACGACGAAAATCAGCTAAAAGTGCTAGATTTAACTTTTGAAGGTTACAAAGAAATTTCTAACAATAATTTTAAATTTATTTGGGGCAATTTATTAGTTACTAGCTTCTATACCCAAACTTATGAATCACGTTTGATCTATTCTGTATTATTTAAAAAACATCAAGCAATTCTTCTGTTTGCTAAAAGATTTGCTAATTCAAAATTAGAATTGCCTGATTACACCAAAAAAATACAAAGAGAATTTATTTTGTCTTTAGCGAAAAAATTTAATGACTTCTCAGAGATTAAACAAGTTAAAGACCAACTCTATCTTTACTATATCATAAGTGAAAGGATTTATAGTCAAAATAATATTAAATTCTTTAAAAATAATAATTTCAATTTTGGATGGCTTTCAAAGGAACCTGGATATAAATCACTATTCACTCAAGGAATAGAAGGTTGTCAATATTTCCAATCAGCTAATCCAATTTTTCAAATTTACAATCAACAATTCAGGTATAATCTTGGGCTCAATGAAAATAACACATTGGATATAGAAATAGTTGGAGGCAATAAAAAAAGTAATCCGTTTGATTTAATTATTAAATGGGCTAACGAAAATTAAAATAGAAATGGGCACCACCACCCCCCCTAATAACACAAAAGCCACCTAAAGGTGGCTTTTGCTTTTAATTTTATTCTAACTGATCTACTTATTTGAAGTCGATCAATTCTACGTCGAATACTAATACGGAGTTGGGCGGGATGTTTGCTCCTGCGCCACGTTCACCGTATCCCATTTGGGAAGGAATTACAAGGGTTGCTTTTGCTCCTTTGTTTAGGAGGGCTATGCCTTCGTCCCATCCTTTGATTACTTCTCCTTGTCCGAGGGTGAAGTCAAATGGCGTTCCTCTGTCTACGGAGGAGTCGAATTTGGTTCCGTTAAGGAGTCTTCCGGTGTAGTGTACGGTCACTTTTTGTCCTTTGGTCGGTTTAGGGCCGGCTCCTGGTTTAGTGATTGCTACGTACATCCCTGAAGGTGTTTTTTCTGCTTTTAGGTTATTACCGGTTAGGTATTTTTCCATTGAGGATGATTCTTGTGCTAGTGCCATTTTTTGACGTTCCATTGCGACTTTTTCATAGTCAGCTTTCGGAATTATTTTTAGGACTTCGATTTCATAAATCAAGTGACTTCCTGGCTTCATGAAGGCAGGTTTTTGTGTCGGGTTTGCTTTATAAACGGAGTCGGTTGATATTGTAATTTTTGCTGAACCTCCTTCTGAGATTAGTGGAAGTACATCCATCAAGTCACCTGCATATTGGTGCGCTTGGATGGGTAATTCAGCAGGGTTTCCCTTGGACTGTCCTTTAGGATCTCTGGTATTTGCTAAGATGGAATCGTCGTCTAATTTGACAAGGATATGTGCCGCAATAAAGTCTCCTAGTTTAGGGAGGTTGTCATTGGTTAAAAGTTCATAAACGGATCCGTCTTCTAGTTTTCCCGTTTTTTTAGTAAGATTCAATGGTTTAAGTGGTTCTTTTTTTATTTTCTCTATGTTAGAAGGCTTAGCATTTTTTGTAACCGATGCATTAACTCCTTTCTTAACAGGAGCCATTTTTGTGGTTGCTGGCTTTGCTTTAGGTGCTGGTTTAGGACTATTTTGTGCTTGAACTCCTATGGAAGTTAAGGCACAAAAAGTCAGGGATGCTAATAATACTTTAATGGTCATTATTATTTATTAAGAATAAATATTTGATTAAATTATTTAGCGATGTCTACGATTTCGATATCGAATTCAAGTCCTGCGTTTGCTGGAATCATTGCTCCTGCTCCTTGGGAACCGTATCCTAAATAAGCTGGGATGATTAATTTTCCTTTAGCTCCTTTATTGAATTTTGTTAAACCTTCTTCCCATCCCATGATTACTCTACCTTCACCTACTGGTACTTCAAAAGGACCGTAAGGTCTTCCTTCTTGGTATTTGTTTTCTTTTTTAGCAATTTCTGGGTCAGAAGTATCAAATAATTTTCCGTCAAGTAAACGTCCTGTGTAGTTTACTTTTACTTTATTACCTGGCATAACGTTGTCCCCAGTTCCTGGAGTTTCCATTACGATATATAAACCTGAAGCCGTTTTTTCCGCTTTAAGTTTTTTTGATTTGATGTATTTTTCTACTTCCTCTTGATTTTTTTTGATGTCAGGGCTGTTAGAAGCTAACATTTGTTGAACAGTTTGTTCACGACGCATGGTGTTTTCAGCAACCATTTTTTTACGTTCATCCTCTTTTTTAGCAGTGTATTCCGCGTTGGTATAAACTTTAAGAAGGCTGATTTTAAATTTAGTAAAACTTCCTTTTTTGATGAAAGGAGGACGTTGTGCTTCTAAAGGACCTTTGAAAACTGAATCAGAAGGATATTTGAAAGTAGCGGAATCGCCTTCTTTCATTAATTTGATTGCTTCTTTGATATATGGCGGAACGTTAGGCATTCCTAAGGAAATCAAAGGTGCTTTTCCTGAAGGATTGAATTTAGGATTTTTAGAATCGCTTAAAACAGAGTCTTTGTCCGTTCTTTCAGAGTAGTGAATTTCTACTGCGGAGGAATCATTAGGTGCTTTACCTGTTCCTGGACCTTTGATTTCATAAACTAGTCCAGATTTTGATTTTTGCTCTCCAGCTCCTCCACCGCAAGAAGTTAATAATGCCCCAAATGACATCATTACTGCGGTATATAATAATATTTTCTTCATAATCAGTAATAAAAGCACAAAGTTAAGGTTATCGTCCTTAAAAAACGATAGGCTTATAAGACAGGGTATTTGTTAGGCGTTTGGTATGAAACTTAAATAGCGTATCAATTATGGATTTTAGGGGTGTATTGGTTGTTTTGGTCCAACATTCTTTTCATGGCAACGGTTAATTCATCCAGCATTTTGTCCGCATTCATATATCCTGTATTACGATAGGCAATTTCTCCTTTGTCATTAAATAAAACGTAACTCGGAACTCCGTTTATTCCCCAATTACTCGCTCTATAAAGGTTTCTGAAACTAGAGGCATCGTAATCCACGACTACGATTCTTTTATCCTCTATAAATTTTGACATTTTAGGAGATCTGAACGCGGAATCGGCTTTTTTACATTCTTTACATTCTGGGTCATTGATGAACATAATGTATGGGCGTTTTTCCGCCGTTACCTTGTTTTTGAGTTCCTTCATGGAGCCATAGAAGTAGAATTTAGATCTGGCTTCTTGTTCCCAAGGGGACAGTTTTTTACTTGGAGCGTCTTGTGCCTTTAGGGATGCAGTTACAAAGAGAGATAGGGTAATGAGTAATGTTAAAATTTTGTACTTCATTTTATTGAGGTTTAAAAGGTTTATATTTTTAGGATTTTCCAGGCCTCAGAAATTTCATTTTGTTCAATCAATTTTTTTACATCCAAATGTAATGCCAAACTAAAGGGTTTTACTGCTTGATCCATATTTGGTGACATTGCAAGAGCCGCTAAATCACTTCCTGATAATACAGAGGAATGTTTAATGGATTCCGGTAAATGGTCTATTCCGGCGGTAGGTTTTGGATTAGGGACTACAAACAATCCTTCTTTTGCCCTGGTGTACCAAAGTCCGCCTAAACGGCCGATTCCATCTACTTTGTGCGGGTCAATTTTTCCGGTTTGTTCATCTATGATGTGGTCTTGCAAATGCACATAAACGACTTCACAAATGACGAGTTGTCCGGCACCTCCGTGTTCCCCAGTGGAAATGATTTGTTGAACCTTACATTCAAATTGAGCAATGGCTTCCGCAACTCTATAAGGTTTGACGATTTCAGATTTTAATGGAGTAAGTCCTGCTTTTTCAAATTCATTAATGTCAGAACCAAAATCAGCGGAAGATAAAACCATTTGATTGACGGTTTCCCAGCTACAAATATTGATCACACATTCCTTGATTAGGTCTGCATTGCGTAAGGTGTCCTTAGTGGAATTGTCCCTGACTCTCCTTGAGGGTGAAAAAATTAGGGTCGCCGGATTGGATCCAAATATATTAAAAAAGCTAAAAGGCGCAAGATTAGGATTTCCGTTATCGTCCATTGTAGAAACCCATGCGATTGGTCTAGGAGCGACGGTTCCTAATAAATACTCATGTAATTGAGGGACGGGTAAGGATTTTGGATCAAAGGACTTCATTCTAAATTTTTAACAGCATTAGCTGAAATATAGTATTAAATAAGGTACAAAATTATGCTATTTTTATATCAAGGCAAAGAAGATGGGTTTTGAACGTATTGGATTCTACATTTGTAGTTGCTTTTGAGTAGATAAATCTACTAATAAAAAGGTTCAATTTTGATGGATAGCGTACAACAATCAATATATTTCAGGTTAAAAGTTTTATTTAATCTATTGGTGGATGTTGGTGTCCAGTATGTGATATTGTGTCCTGGGAGCCGATCTGCTCCGTTGGCAATTACGGCCATGAGGACAAAAGGCATCAAAACCATTACCGTAGTTGATGAGCGTAGTGCAGGATTCATTGCCTTAGGGATTAGTCAAAGGACCAATTCCGTTGTGCCGATAATATGTACCTCAGGGACGGCCGTTTATAATTTAGCTCCGAGTTGTGCAGAAGCATTTTTTAGTGGTGTTCCGTTGATGTTTTTAACTGCAGACCGACCTAGTCAATGGATTGGTCAACAAGACAATCAGGCCATTTATCAGGCGGGAATATTTGGTAAAAATGTGGGAAGGAGTTATGATATCCTTTCAGATAGATTTGACGAGGATAGTATCTGGATGGACATCAGGAATTTTAAACAAGGTGTCCAATATTGTAAGGAGATTAGTTCACCTGTACATTTTAACTTTCCGTTTGCTGAGCCATTTTATCCTACTAAAGAGGATGAAGCCTTGTTGGAAAAGGATCAAGATATTGAAAATAAAAACTTGGTGCGGAATGAATTTAATCAAGTACCTAATTACTTTAAATTAAACACCAATCTAAAGGTCGTTTATTTACTGGGTTATCATCCAACGATGTCTTCAGGGTTAAAAGAACATAAACTTAATAATAAAAAGGAAATAAATAATATTTTAATAACGGAATCCTTAAATATCAATGAATTTATGAATCAAGCGATTTCTGCACATTTATTAGGGGAAGAATTGCCAGAGCATTTGATTCCTGATATTTTAATCACTTGCGGATACGGGATGGTCAGTAAAAGGATTAAAAATCTCCTAAGAAAATATAAGACAGTTAAACATTATCATTTTACTCAAAATAATGAGGAATATGTTGATACCTTCCGATTGAATGCAGAAATGATTCTTGCTTCGGTTGATGCATTTATGCAGTTGAGTGGTGAATTAAGCCATACTCCGGAGTATTCTAAAGCTTGGTGGACTTATATAGAAAAGAGACATAAAAAATATAATGGATTTGTTCAATTAAATGATAAGACAGAGTTGAAAATAATAAATAATATTTGTTCTCAATTAAAAAAATATGATTATTTATATTTAGGCAATAGTAATACTGTCCGTCAGGTAATTGAATTTCCTTCAGATTGCTTGGCAGGGCTTTCCGGTGTTGATAATGGCATTTATTGTAATAGAGGTACATCAGGGATAGATGGAACGCTATCCAGCGCGGTTGGTGGATTTTTACAGAATCCTGAACGTCCGGTGGTATGCATTTTAGGTGATTTATCCTTTATGTATGACAGGAATGCGTTATGGTCGTTGCCGGAAAAAAATTGTCGATTTATAGTTATTGTAATCAATAACAATGGAGGTGGTATTTTTAAGGAGGTAGCTGGGGCCAATGTTCAGCCGGAGCTAAAAGATTATTTTATGGCAAGTCATAGTAATAATTTTGAGCATACTGCATTACAACACGGTTTTGAATATCATCTTATTTCAGAATATGAACAAGCGGTTCAATTAAAAATAAATAAGGAAGATGCCTCCTATTATAAAAAATTTATAGAGATTAATACCTCTAATATGGATTTAAAATTATTAAGCCAATCCATTAAGGATTGGCTTAAATATGCGGATCAAGAATAAGAATATTAATCTTGTCTGATTGCGATTTTTATACCTCCATTAACGTAGAAGCCGATTACATCCGTCCAGATGTCATTAAATTGAGGATTGGAACGGCTATAAGGCGATGTATTGGTTTCCAATACTTTTGAATTTGCATATCTACTTTGACGGGTGTCTGTAAAGTTTTCAAAGTTTACAAAGAAACTCCAATACTTGAATTTATACTCGCCAAATAATCCCCAAATCCAATAATCTTTACTAACTTGTCCATTTGTTAATTGTTGTTGCCCAGTATAATATCCTTCTAATCCGAGTCTGATTTTACCGGAAATATCATATAATAAATCTGCGCTGAATTTATTTTTAGGGGATAATGGTCTAATTCCACTTCTTCCGTTTTCTGTATATTGAGCATAAATATAGGAGTATCCTGACCAGAAGCTCCAATGTTTGTATCCCCATTTGGCATTAAATTCATATCCTTTAGAATTTAATAAACCAGGTTGATTATAAATAAAGTTGTATCCGTTATTCACCTCTTGAATTGCAACAGAATTATTGATTCCGGTGTAGAAAATCATTTGATTAATAGTGAATGTTACATTTTTGGCGATTAATGTTTTGTAACTTACATCAAAAGTAGCTCCGTAACTACGTTCTGGGGACAGGTTAGGGTCTATAGATTTAAAGCTTCTGAATCCTCTAGATTCTGTTCCTTCTGTAAATAATGAGGGGTTTTTGTATCCTAAACCTCCACCTAATCTGGTGGAAACATATTGATTGATTTTCCAAAGTCCAGAAACTCTTGGTAACAAGAATAATTTTTGATTTTGATTCATTTCCGCTCTTAAACCTTCCTCAAAATAATATTTTTCTTTGATATTAAAGGAGTGCTGAATGTAAAGTGATTGTGTTTGGATTCTGTAATTCTTTTTATAAAGAACGGAATCGGATTTATCATTTAATTGATCGTGATAATAATTTAATCCTGCAACAAAAATGTTTTTTCCGGATTTATATCTGATGGAGGCGTCCGTATAATTATTGATTGCGGTTCCGTTGAAATTATCAAAATTGGAAATTATTTTTCTATTTAATAAGGAGGTTGCCGATTTTAATAGAAAGCTAAAATTGGTATTAAAATCGTGGCTGAACTCTCCAATAAAAATATTTCTGTTTGCAATTTGAGTTTCTCTATAATCAGAGGAGTTTGCTGGATTTCCTGCGATTTCTTGTAAATAACCGCCCTTCCTTTGGGTATTGTTCAAAAAGTACTCTAATTTTATTTTGGAATCCTTATTTGGATAAAAGAACAAACTTGGATTGATGGTAAAGTTATGTGTTTGAGGCGCCTCGCTAAAGCCATCTTTGTCTACATCGTATATTTTTTGATAGTTGTACATACCAAGAATGGTATATCCAAATTTATCCCATCTTTTGGCGTTATACATACTGATGTCTGTTGCGCCTACCGAACTTTGATTAAGTAGTGTGCTAAATTCTCCTTTTTTTTCTGGGTCTTTAGTGACAAAATTAATTAATCCTGTTATTGCTCCTGACCCGAATAAGGTAGTAGCGGGTCCTTTGATGAGTTCCACTTGCTTAAGGTTCAATGGAGGAATAGAAAGCAATCCAAGTCCGCCAGAAAAATCTCCGTATCCAGGATATCCATTTCTTAAGATTTGAGTATAGCGTCCGTCCAATCCCTGCATTCTAATACTAACGTTTCCGTTGGATGGAGAGGTTTGTTGTACTTTAACTCCATTGGACTCATTGACCAACATTGATACATTGGATGGTAGCATATTGATTTTCTCATCGATTTCATCACGTCCAACCCCTTCCACCCTGGTAGGACTTTCCGTAATGAATTGCTCTGTTCTAGTGGATGTTATAGTGATTTCTGCTTGTTCAAACTCGATTGGGAGTAATTGGGCAGTGATGCTTGTATTTTTTGTGTTTGGAGCTATTTTAAGGCTATATTTATAGAATCCGGTAGAGGTTATAAATCCGACAAATCCGGTTGCATCGTCTACTTTTAAAATGGCTTGCCCAGAGTCATCTGGAACGGCGATTACCTTTCCTGTGGCGTTAGTGATGGAATAGAGTACAATGTGTTCTTCAGATTCGTTTTTATTGACGCATTTAATTTTGACGTCCGTTGCGTAAATAGTGGAGTTTAGTCCAATAATACACATTAAGGTGATATAAAGAAGTTTTAAGTTCATCCTGCAAAGGTATTTTATTCTTTCGAATTTCTTAATTGGAAATTATTGATTATAATGTTGAAAAACAAAACTAATATGATTGTAAAATAGCTTTTGTAAAATAAAAATGAATGTTTGATTTTACAGTAGAAAATTTAAATTGTACAATTTTGCGTAATTTTGCAGAAAATGATTAAATAATGTTACTATGTTAAGATTATTTGACAAGATTAAATTAGAAAGTTTAGATGGGAAGAGCATTTGAATTTAGAAAAGAACGTAAAATGAAGCGTTGGTCAGCGATGGCCAAGGCTTTTACTAGGATAGGTAGAGAGATCGCATTGGCGGTAAAGCAATCAGGACCAGATCCTGCAAATAATCCTAGATTGAGGACGGCTATGCAGAATGCCAAGGGTGTCCAAATGCCAAAGGATAAGATTGATGCTGCTATTAAAAGAGCAGTCAGCAGAGAGGAAAAGGAGTATGAAGAGATTGTTTATGAGGGATATGGCCCTCATGGTATTGCGATTTTGATTGAAACCGCAACCGATAATCCCGTACGTACTGTAGCCAATTTAAGAGCTATTTTTAATAAAAATGGAGGTTCCTTAGGAACACAAGGCTCAGTGGCTTATATGTTTGACCGAAAAGGAGTTTTTACCATAGAAACCAATGAAAAAACCAATATTGAAGATTTGGAAATGGACCTCATTGAGGCAGGAGCAGATGATATTGAGATTTTTGAAGACGAAATGATTGCTTACTGCGGATTCTTAGAATTTGCAGGTATGACTAAAGTTTTGGAAGATAAAGGTATCAACGTCAAAAGCGCGGAATTGCAACGTTTCCCAAATATCACTAAGGAAGTTACAGCCGAGGAAGAAGCAGCATTAACAAAAATCTTGGATAAGTTTGATGAAGATGATGATGTCCAAAATGTCTTCACTACCATGGCATAATAAATAAACTATAATTTAAAATGACTCCCAATAAAATAAAAAATAAACTTTCTAACCGTGATGGGGAACATAAAAGAAAGTTTGCTCTACTGATTGACCCAGATAAATACTCAATAGAGTCCTTGAAGGTAGTTTGCCATCAAATGTTAAATTTGGGAGACAGGGGAATCGTTTTATTAGGGGGAAGCTTATTGACTATTGGTAATACAAATTCAGCAATAGAAGCCATTAAAGCTGTTTGTCCACAATTGGATGTGGTGCTGTTTCCTGGGAGTCCTGCTCAGTTGACACATTTAGCAGATGGGGTTTTGTTTTTTAGTTTGATATCTAGTAGGAATGCTGATTTGTTGATTGGTAGGCAAGTTGAATCTGCTCCTTTTTTAATGAATCCAGGAAAGACAGAAATACTCGCTACAGGTTATATGTTGATAGACGGTGGTGCTATGACCACGGCAAATTATATTAGCAATTCTATGCCTATTCCTAGGAATAAACCTTCCATAGCTGCCGCAACGGCATTGGCAGGAGTATCTTTAGGAATGCAATTTATATATGCGGACACAGGTTCTGGTGCTCCACAGTCTGTCCCTATGGATACTATTAATGCCATTAGAGCTGTAATTGGAGAAAAGACCTTGATAGTAGGTGGTGGAATCAATTCTCCAGAAGATATGGAATCCTTTTTTGACAATGGTGCAGATTGGGTAGTCGTTGGATCAGCGGTAGAAAATAATCCAGAGGTATTGAAGGACTTTATTGCTGCTCTTTAGAATACTTCTTTACTTATTTTTTATAAACAAATTAATTTATAGTTTGTTTTAATCTTATCATTTAGTAGATGGACACAGAAAAGTCAATAGAACCAATCGTGAATAGAGTAGCCAACAGTGGATTAATTACCATTGATTTGGCTGAATATTATCCAAATGATGATTTTGTAGAATTGGACTTGAAGGACTGGCTTTTTATGGGGATGATTTTAAAAGAGGCAGATTTTAGAGAAAAGGTTTCCACTTTTGACTTTAACCAATTTACTAATAAGCACATTTGTATTGTCAATTCAGCGGATGCTATTATTCCCGCTTGGGCATATATGATTTTAACACAAAAAATTATTTCCGCAGGTGGATTGGTGAGCAAGGGGAATAAAGCAGACATTTTTGCTTCAGTTTATTGCCAAAATATTACTAAAAGTATTCTGCCTAATAATTTTGAGGATTCAAAATTAGTCATTAAAGGATGCGGAGATAAATTTACGCCTCCTGAAGCATTTATGAAGGTTACCGAAATTCTTAGTCCGGTTGCTAAGTCAATTATGTATGGTGAGCCTTGTAGTTCTGTTCCTGTTTATAAGAAAAGAATTCCTAAGGTTTTAGAATAGATAATTAAAGGTCCTAAAACTGAAAATAAATAAAAGGCTGAACAGACTCTGATTGGAACTGTAGCATTAATTGTATAATAATTAATAATATAATTGTTTTAACATAAAAAGGACTATCTCCGATTGTTTTTTGAGCCATTAATTTTATTTTATCTGGGATAAAATGGGTTATATATCCAACAATAAGCAGGATTAAAAACAATCCTCTGACATTTAAAAATGGTTGAATAAAATTTAAGTCCATACGATTAAAAATAGCATAGATGCTATAATTAGCATCTGAAAAGCTATTTGCACGGAAATATATCCATAAAAATGCAACTAGATGGAATGTTAATAAAGCTGAAAATATATTCCATATTTTATTATTTTTAAAATAGGATATATTTTCTGTTTTAGATAGCCAAAATTTATGTGTTGCTAAAGCAATTCCATGGACTCCACCCCATAGGATAAACTTCCAGTCGGCTCCATGCCAAAATCCACCAATTAACATAGTTGTCATTAAGAAAAGATAGGTTTTGATTATTCCTTTTCTAGAGCCTCCTAAAGGGATATAAATATAATCTCTTAACCAAGAAGAAAGGGATATGTGCCATCTCCGCCAGAATTCTGTAATGTTTTTAGATTGATAAGGCGTTCTAAAGTTAACTCCTAAGTCATAGCCCATCCATTTTGCTATCCCGATTGCCATATCGCTATAACCTGAAAAGTCACAATATATCTGCAAGGTGTAGGCATACATGGCTATTAAGTGTTCAAAACCTGAATATCCTTCTGGATTGGAATATACAATATCCGCATATTGAGCCATAAAGTCGGCAAAAATGACCTTTTTAATGAGTCCTTTACAAACCAGGTAAAATCCTTCATATACTCTATCGGGATCAAAGCTTAGTTCCTGACGCACTTGCGGTAAAAAATCCTTAGCTCTAACAATAGGTCCAGCAACTAAATGCGGAAAAAATGACATATAGAAGGCATAATCCAAAAAATTAGTCATTGGTTTTAGGATTCCTTTATATACGTCTATCACATAGCTTAATGTTTGGAAAGTATAAAAAGATATTCCTATAGGCAGAAAAATATCCAATAATGGTATTTTTTGACCAGCTACTTGATTGATATTATCAATAAAAAAATTAGTGTATTTAAAATAAAATAGCAATCCTACATTTATTAAGATGCTAAAAACTAGCAATGTTTTTTTTACAGATTTCTTTTGAGCCTTATCTATCCATAAAGCCACAAAATAATCAACTAAAATAGACAATAATAATATAAAAAGATACCATCCGGAGGCCTTATAATAAAACAGAAAACTAAATAATATGGTCCATATTAATCGGAAGTTTATCTTTTTTTGGATAATTAAGTAAAATGCAAAGAACACAATAAATAAGCCTAGGAACTGTCCACTATTAAATAGCATTGGACTCCCTTTTTGATATCCAAAAATTTGACTTAGTAATCTAAAACCCTCTTCCATTACTTTTTCCTTTTATGCAATTTGGATTTTTGTTTAATTGATTTAGGCAAAGGTACCAAAGCCGTAGTAGAATCCTTAACGGGCTTAATCATCCGAATAGGATACCTAGACTTGTCCATAATCCAAACAGCAATGGAGTCTGCCCATTTGCGTGCTGATTCAGGTTTGGGATGTACGCCATCTCTACGCCTTTGGAAAGTCATATATTTTGATCGGAAATATCTATCTTCCCCAACGGCATTTGCTATCATACTATCGATTCCAAAATCCTTTTTAGGAATAGGAGGTCCTATCCAAATAAAATTTTGACCTTTAAGTTGAGCGAGTATTTTTAGTAGTTCAGGACGGCGTTCACAAATTTTAGGAAGATATAACTCATTTGCTCCGATTGACACAATTATATAGGTTGGTTTATATAATTGAATCAGTTTTGTGATGGTGTCATTCTGAGACCATTCTATAAACCTGCTACCGTACCAAATTTTTGCCTTCACCTCATGATGATTATACTTTCCATATTTTAAAAAGGCAAGGTACAATTGTTCAATCATACTCTCCCCTATCATTAAAATTCTTTGATTGGAAGAATCTAAGGTATGTGGCTTTAAATCCTTTAATCTTGATATTAAATTATTGATACTGGGCTTAGATGAATCTTTAATAATTTTAGTAGAATCATTTAGTAAAATAATACTTTTAGAGTTAGTATCCTTCTGATCTGATTTTTTTACATTTGTTGAGCTGGAAAAAAATTCTTTTATTTTTGGTGATTTTAACGCAGTTCCATCCCAATAAACTTGAATATGATAGGAATAAATAGTCAATATTACCCCTAATAGGATTAAAGAAAATAATATTTTTGTGGATGAATTAGGTTTAATTGACAACTTCTTATTACAATAAAAATCCTCGCTTTACAATAAAACTACACTCTGACCTGTATATAATAGTGCAGATAATTCTAAAAAAAATAGAAAAATCCTTAAAAAATCGATCTGTAATCCGCGATAATAAAAACTGAGAATTTCCCTTTATAATTGTTAAATTTAAGGAATAAACTACTTGTATTAGGATTTTTTTTATTTTAAGTGTTAAAGAGAAGTTTCCACCAGAATTAGCTAATTTATTATCAAGATGAGATATTTTTACAACTTTTAAAATCAGTTTATTAAATCGAATTTGAAATTCTTCGAAATTCATTTATGATTGATTAATTTAGCAATTGAAATTTAGGTTATTTTCTAATTAAAATTTGTTTCGAGGTTGAAACAGATCCTATGTTAATATTTAAAATATAATTTCCGTCTTTAAATTCTGATAAATCTAAATTTGATTGAACGGTGTTAGTAGGTAGGTTAATTTGTTTTAATTGACTTCCTTTTAGATCAAATATAGTTATTTGATATTTTCCAATAGATTGGTTTGGTAGGATTAATTTAAATATACCGTTATTGGATGGATTAGGATATATACTTACATTATATTTCAACTCTAATGATTTATCGTCGTTGATAGCAGTGATGGCAGTGGAGGTTTCCCAAATACCTCTACCAAAAGTAGCCGCTCTTAAAATACCAGTTAAAGGATAAATTTCCATGTCTGTTACAATGACTCTTGGCATTCCTGTCTGAAATTGAACCCAATCGCTCATATCATCATTGCGGTAGAAAATACCGGCATCAGTGCCTACATAAATGCCATGTTTGTCTGAATATTCTAAGCAAACAGTATTACAAGGGATATTAGGTAGACTACCGCTAATATTTGTCCATGTTTTACCTGCATCTGTTGATCTATAAACTTTTTTTCCTGCCACAAAACCAGTGCAGGTAACATATACGGTATCTGAGTGGTACTTATCACATTTTAAATCACTAATATAAGTAACGTCGGTAGGTAAACCTCTTTGGATGTAAGTCCATTTAACACCCATATTATTAGTGTGCTGTATAATAGGACCACTATTATATTGGTCATAAGCTCTAACAATATAAATTGTACTGTCAGTTTTTGCACTTAAACTGATTTTATGAATATTGATACTGCTACTCATATTTCCATTAATCTTAGAAGACCAATTACTTCCACCATTTACGGATTTGAAGAGAGAGTTGCCTCCAAAGTAAATTACTTTAGGATCTAAATAACTCATTGCAATAGGTGTAGTCCAGTTACCGGTAGATGGATTAACGTTATAATCCCAGTTGGAACCGTTGTATTTAGTACGGTACATAGATCTGTACTGTGTAGTAGCATAAGCAACTCTTGAGTTGTTCCAGTCCACCATAACGCTCATGCCATCTCCACCTAGGTCGTGGTTCCAATTTCCTGTTTTAGAGCTATTGACTCCGTTGTCTTGTAAACCTGTGTAATATACATCTGGCTTGGATTGAGCCCCAGATAGTCTATAAATCATCATTAAGTTAACATTGGAGGCAATATAAGACCAGCTAGCACCACCGTCCGAGCTTTTATGTAATCCACCATCAGAAGTAGAATAAATTACTCCAGCACTATCAGGATGTATTATCACATTTCTATGATCCGAGTGTACGGCCACTATGCCACCAAAACTATAGCTAGCTGTTAATTGGTTGAACGTGTATCCTCCGTTAGTGGATTTGAAAATATTAATACTACCTGAATATATGGTATTCGTATCGGATTGGCTAATTGTTAATGGCATATAATACCAAAGACTTAATTGTATTTGCCCATCATTGAGTTTTGACCATGTTTTTCCCTTGTTTCTACTTATATACAATCTGCTATATGCAGATCCTCCTGATGCTGAAGTAGAGCCTCCACTATAACAGGCATAAACATAATCAGGATAGGCTTTACAAGTTGCCAATGCCATTGCGTTTATGTTTATTCCTTCAGAAATATCGGTAGAGTTGAAAGTTTTTCCAGCATCTGAAGAGACTAAAACCTTGTCCGAACCCACATAAATATAATTGGAATCCAATGGATTATATTTAATGTCTTTTGCCTTGGTGGCTGAGTAAATTTTGTTCCAAGTAACTCCAAAGTCATAGCTTTGATAAATCCCACTATTTGCAGATGCCACTAGGGTTTTTGGATTTTGAGGATTCATTCCAAGTCTATATATCTGGAAAGCATCGCTTACGGAAGGATTGAGGTTAGAGGCATTCCATGTTTTACCTCCATCGTTGGAATACATAACACCTACACTATAGGTTCCGCCCCAAAATGTCCCTGCAGCTAAAGGATATCCATAACCATCACCAGTAGCCAATACCATAGAATCTGGATTTCTTGGATTGATAATTAAATCAGTACATCCTAAAACGGGAAGACTATCGGCCAAAACAGTAAAAGTATTCCCACCATCTAAACTTTTCCATAATCCACCTCCAGGTGAACCTAAATACATAATACTGTGATTGGTAGGATGGAATTTTAAAAAGTTGGTTCTACCAAATCCTGCATCTCCACCTGGGAGTGTTTTAGCACCTGCATAAGTCCAATTAGCAGGAGTTATATCACCATTTTTATATAGAAAATTTCCATTTCTCTTTAAGTTTAAATATTTAGAAACTTCCTCATTAAGTTTTCCTGGATTAAAGTTTTTCCCTGACGGATAAACTCTTGGAGCCATAAACTGGAAATACCTTTCATAAATTTGAGTACCTTCATTTTCATCCTCTCCTTCTTTGGGATGCTCTTTGTATTCCTTGTGGGTTTTATAAAAAGCATTTTGGATTTCATAAAGATTTGATTTATCCTGAACTTGGTCATACCAAGCATTTGCGTTTTTAACTTGTCCATTTGTAGAAGAAACTATTAAGGACAATAGTACTATAATTGAAACTGACGACTTCACTCTTAGAAAATTATTTTATTTTGTTTGGTTAACAATGAATATGTAAAATTAATCTTTTTTGTAAAATAAAAAAGGCTATCTTTTTAAGAGATAGCCTTTATTTATTAGATTTTAGTGGTTATTTAAGTAAATGAACAGTTCCTTTTTGGAAGTTTGTTCTTCTGTCTAATCCATATCCTTTTACATACCAGATATATACATCGGACGGGCAATCGTTTCCGTTGAAAGTACCATCCCAACCTTCCTTAACATCATTTGTACTGAATACACGAGTACCCCATCTGTCAAATACTTGGAATTCGTATTGAAGGAGCTCGTTATTTTTAGCTTTACCGTAAATAGAAACATTTACTGGTTTAAAGATATCGTTAATTCCTTTTGTTACTCCAGGGGTAAATGCAGTTGGTACCCATATTTTTGAAGGGGTTACTAAACAAACTTCGTTAGATACCGAACTATCAATTATTGCAGGAACGTCATCTGATGGAGAAGAAACGCCTAATATTCTGAAACATGCTGCTGAGTCTAAATCAGTAAAGCTGCTGTCAATTGTAGTGACTAAAGTAGCAGAATCTATTTGTTTTAATGTATTCCAAGCGCCATTATTGTCTTTTATTTGGATATAGTAATTCTGAACTCCTTTTACAAAATATTGGTATGGAGTCCAAGTAAAGGCAAATTGCTCTGTCTTTGTTACTTCACCTGTTAATACAATGTTAGTTCCTATGTTGCTGTAACTTGATGAATATCCGCAACTGTCTTTTACTTTTACTCTATAGACGTAGTTGTCAGCATTTACCTTGATGAGTTTGGCCATATCAACATAGAAAGTAGTATCAAAAGGAATTTGGGCAACAACATTATATTTTAAATCTTTAGGTCCTTTTCTTTCTAAAGTATATGAACCTAATTTGGATGTAGTTGCAGGTATAGACCATTTAATTTTAAGGACTGTGTTGTTTTTTACAGTAACATAACGCATTGTAGGTAAGTTTGGCCACTGATATTGAGGAATTACAGCAACTTTATTTGACATTGACATTACTGTGCTATCAGCAGAATTGACTGCAACTACCATATATAAGAATTTATGGAAACATAAATGCTCATCTAAATAAGAATTAGATGTTCCAGGTACTTTAGCAATCATTTTATATCCAAAACCATTGGCAAAGGAGTCTCTTCTATAAATCAAGTAGTTTTGAACACTAGTCCATCCTACGTAAGGAGACCAATTTAATTGATTAGCAGCTCCGTTTGCGTTATATGTTCCTGAAGCTGTTAATAATACAGTTCTATGAGTATCTGCTGGATTAGATATTTTTCCGCAAGGATTTGAAGTAGTAAGTGTATAACCATATATATTATTTGCGGGATCTAAAATAGCATCCTGATCATGATAATTTACATCTGAAAGTAATCCGGTGGTATAAATCGGAGTTACATTGCTTGCTCTAAATAATTCATATACTGAGAAACCGAGTGGTGAACCAGAAAAAGGAGTCCATTTAACTTGTACGGTACCGTTAGGATTTGCTGTAGAGGATGTGGTATCGACTGTTACATATAATATCTGGGGAGCAGGAGGTATTGCACCTGCATTAACCTGGATAGTTTTTATGGTACTATCTGTACACTTAGATCCATCAGGATTGGCAGTTTGAACAATCAATTTGACAGTTTTAAATCCTTCATGAACATAACTATGTGTAGGGTTCTGGTCAGTAGATGTTGCACTAGAATCGCCAAAATCCCAAATATAATTAGTTATTATTCCAACTGTGTTAGAATCGTAGAAAGTAACTGCTGTATTTGGACAAGTTACATAAGTACTAAATCCAATTCCTGCTTTAGGTGTAGGATATACTTGAATTATATCCACCTTAGTTAAAGTATCAAAACAAAGACCATTACTTACTGCCTGCCTTACTGTGTAGGAACCACTATTGGTATAAATATATGTCGGAGTTGATCCTGTATCATCATAAGTACCATCATTATTGAAATCCCATTTTCTATTTGTTGCGTATCTAGATTCATCTAAAAACTTAACATTAAGTGGATTACATCCGCTAGACACTCCTGTTGAATTTGGTTTTGGATTTGATGGGTCAAAAGCTGCAAAAGGTGGTCTATTTAGTGTAATAGAATCTTTATAAATAGCATAGCAACTATGGCTACTATCACTAGTGATAAGTTCTGGGTAGTAGGTAATTTTTGACTGATTAAGGTCAGTATACAAATAAATATGGTTTAAACTTTTAAAATTTGAGGAATCGATTGGTGAACCGTCTTTCAAATCAAGAGAAGCTTGAGCAATAAAGTTTGATTTATTTGTTAAGGTGATGGAGCTAGATCCACAAGCATTTCTTGTACTTAACTGAAATTGAGGAACAGGACCAAGAATAACAATATATTTACTTTTAACAATTGTATCAGAACATCCATTACTATTTTGGACAGCTAATTTGACCGTAAAACCGGTAGGATTGTTTTTTAAGTAATAGTGATATGCAATTGTATCACCAAAATCATACCATACTGTATCATCACCAAAATTCCAGCTATATTTTGTAACACCCTTAATGGTGGCTCGGAAGTTGACTAATTTTGGAGCACAGAACTTTAATCTATCGTTAGAAGTAAAGTCAGGTTTAAGATGTACTACTACAATTTGTTTTGAATAGGTACTATTGCAACTTGCAGTAGTCTGTTTTGAGACTGTTTGTTTAATTGTATAGGTCCCTTCTTTATCAAAGATTGCGACTGGATTTTGAGCTGTACTAGTTGCTCCGCTTGCACCTAAACCAACAAATTTTGGATTACTACCAGCTGGGGAAGAAGTGATAGACCAAGCCCAGTCATCAGGATTTCCATCGGAAACATCTTGAAACTGAACATTAGTGTTCAAACAATTAATTGAGTCAACATTAAACTTAGCAGCAGTTCCGATTTTTATAAACTGGGGTTTACTTACGGTGGTAGTACAAGTAAGTTTGCCTTGTTTTTGTAAAATTTCTAATTTAAAGTCATATGAACCAGTTGTATTAAAATCAGCTGTTGCTGTTCCAGATGATGTACTACTATATAATTTTGAATTAGGGGCTCCAGGTGTTAAAGTCCAATTGTATACTAAAGAAGAAGAACTTTTAGCAGGGAAAATGGATGAAATATTTGTGGTGAACTTTGCATTTTTTACAGGAGGACATAAACTAGAAGAAGCAAATGCTACATCGGCTGTAACTCCATTTACTGTGACGGCATAACTGTCAGTATACGTACCTTTACAAAGCAATGAGTTAGTTACCTCTAAAGTGATGTGATAAACCCCTGGGGTATCTAAAATCATTGTGGGAACCTTACCTGTAAATAATGATTTTACAAAAGTTTTAGTGGTATGCTGAGCCGTCCAAACGTATTTAAAAGGATTTGCAGATGTATCCTTTGGGGTAGTTAAATTGTTAATTTTTACCTTTCCACCTGAACATATTGTGGTGGTTGAAGTATCGACGTTAAAATTTGCGTTAGGGGATGCTATCCAAATCCAACCATATGCGAAAGATGTATCGGTACAAATTTTACCAGATGGATATTTAGTACTGATTCTACATTGAACTGAGTATAATCCAGTTGTTTTAATAACAAATTGATTTATACCAACTGTATCCTTTAATGTTTGTAAAACGGTAGGATTTGTTTTTGCAGAGTCATACAAATACCAAGTATAGGTTGAATTTGGTATTCTTGTTTTAACAGTTACGTCAATTGTATCAACGGGACCGCATCCTTTAGTTTTTTTAGATGTAAATGAGGCGTCTGGTAGTAAAACATTATAATAATTTGGAATAGTCAAAGTATTTGATGCACAAGAAGGGCCTTTGACTTTAAAGGTAAATCCTACGTCAGCTAATCCATAACCAGTATAAATATAATTTACTTTTCCTCCTTTGATAGCAGATGTAGCTTTAATAGAGGTAGAAGGAGTTATAGAGCTTGCACTTTTTATCCCTTGATTTGTAAGATTCCAAAAAACAGAGGTATGACGGCAAACATCACGATTTGTTTTAGAATCTAATCTATAATATTTGGTAATAAGTCCAGTAGCGGTAACTGTATCAGAACAAGTACCAGCTTTTCCGATTAAGGTTATACTAGTTGTTTTTGAGCTATCTAATCCAGTATAAATATGTTTAACAAGATTTCCAGATGTTGAGTCCTTAGTTCCATCACCAAAATCCCAAATCCATTTATTAACAGTTCCGCTAATGGATGAACCTGTAAAAGTTGTATACATGGAATCTCTATTTATGAATCCTTCCTTAAGGTCAGAACAGAAATCAATTGCTAATTTATTAGATACTGCGATGTAATTATTTACGATTGTTACTTTATCACATCCATTAGAATCGCCAAGTTGTAAAACTACAGAATAATTACCTGGGGCTGGAAGGGTTAAGGTATCTAACTTTTCAGATACAGGAAGACTATCTGTCCTAGAATATCCAGTTCCTGTAATTGTCCACTTACGGTAAGAAACTGGTAAACCAGTTACATTGGTAATGTCTTCTAAGGTTACTTTATAAGGAGGACGGCAAAGTGAACTTGTTTTTATCTGAAAACTTGGATTGGTTAAAGATTTAAGGTTCAAGCTTTTGGAAATTAACTGGCAAACCGAACTACCTGAAGAACCTTTTTTAGAAGATACAATCTTTAATTTGGGCGTATAATTTTTAGGTTTGTTATACAAATTAATCGTTTTAGATCCTGCCAATCTATAAATACCGCTATCGTTTAAATCCCAATAGAAGGCTAAACTATCCTTTGGGTCATACTTTGGAGTTACTGTAAATGTGGCGGCTTGTGGCAAGCAACCTTTTTGTACAGAAATAGTGAAGCTTCTTTTTACGGTATCGCACTGTGCAGTAACTTTAGTTGATAAAGTTAAGGTTGTTAATGCTGTTAGTAAAAGAAATAAGATTCCTTTGAAACGTGTAATTTTTTGATACATAAACCAGTCCTATATAAAATTTAATATCCTGAAAGTCTTTTTTGATTTCAGACTTATGCCTAATAATCTGAACCAAATACAAAAATAGTATATCAAAGCAAATACTTATGCACTTTGATATATTAATTTTTTAAATCTACCCTTAATTTTAATATAGTACTTGAATATTCCCTTTCAACAGGTAAAATTTACCGTCGAATGCCTTTGCTCTTACGGTATAAATATAAACGTCCAACGGGACTCTATCTCCTTCAAAATAACCGTTCCATCCAAAACTAGGATTGTCCGTCTGAAAAACTTCTGTTCCCCATCTATTGAAAATCCTAAAACTATAAGATAAGTAAGGATTATCCTTATAGCTATTTATGCTCAACAAATTAGGTTTAAACTCATCATTTAAACCATCCCCGTTAGGAGTAAATGCATTAGGAATAAAAACTCTACTATCCAATGTTAAACAGAACTCGTTGGAGGTGGACTGTTCTACTTTATTAGTGTTTCCACTAATTGCCTGTAAAGTGAAGCAGTACTTCCCTGTAACATTGGGTAATACATCTATTAACGTAAAATTTGAATCGTTATTATATAGCGATTGTAAAAACTTTAAATTATTTTGGTCGTCCTTGTAATAGACATCATATTGTTTAACTCCTTCTGGCCAATACTGATAAGGGTTCCAATATAATTTTGGTAAATCATTGTCCAAATATCCTTTTAAAAGGATGTTAGAAGCAATATTACTATACGGACTGAAGTTTCCACAAACGTCTTGAGATTTTATTCTGTATTGATATTTTTTGTTGTGAACGTCCACTTTATCATCTATTAAAATGAAATTAGAAGGTAAGCTTATGGAATCAAATCGAACAAATTTATTGGAGTTGCTATCCGCACGTTCTAATATATAGTTTTTGAGGTACTTATCAAAGGCATATTTTGACCACTTAAGTTCGATTTTTTCATCACCAACAACACTGGCATAATTAAGCCTTATTCCTTCTAACTGCAAAGGAAAATTGTTAATCGTTCTTAATCTATTAGAAGTTGAAACAAATCCGTTAGTTAACTGCGCAGCTATAAAATAGGTTAGGCTATCATTACAAAGTAAAGAATCGGTAAAGGATAAGTTTGAAGTATTATAAATTGGCTTAAATCCTGTATCTGAAGCTTTTTTCCTCCAAATTTGATAACTCGTGACGCCAACCCCAATATATGGACTCCATTGAAGATCTAAGCTTCTTTGTCCTATATTGCTCACCTTTAATAATATAGAGGAATGAATTTTACCTTTTAAACTAAGTTGATTACAAATTCCCTCCCTTAATATTTGATAGGAATAGGAGGTTTTAGTGGTTTCTAGACGGGATTCAACATCTAAATAGTTATAATTTGTAGTAAAAAAACTATCTCCCAATAACTTAAGAGCACTTAATCGATTCACCTGATACCTTTTTATAAGGTCTAAAGTATCCTTATTCCAACCGATTTGAATTTGACCAATTGGATTAACAGAAACATAATTGATTTCCGTTTTCTGCTTAGAAATGGTGTCTCTGACCGTTATCGGATTAGACAAAACAAAAGTATCCTTACAACCCTTATCTGAAGTCAGTGTAAGAGAAGGATAGTGTTTCCCTGCAATAGTGTATTGGTAGGAAATATCTTTTTGATTTAAAACAGAATCATTTTTACCTTTTTCATCCAAGTTATACTTGAAATTAAGTCCAGTTTGATTGACACCAGTAAACTTAAATTGTATTGGACTTTTAGGACAAATTAAGGTATCACTCACCTCAAAATTGGCGTTTGGAATTTGATAGGAGTTAAATATTAAAGGATAGCTTTGACTGTCCTTGCATCCGCCTCTATTTTTTACCACTAAACTTAAATTATAATCCCCAGCCAAAAGTGATTTTTTAAAGATTTTGGAAGTATCGTCCACCGATCCATCAGAGTTTAAATCCCAAATTCTACTTATCACTAAAGGCGTTAAATCGGTCACTTGAGCATTTAAAGGAGCACATTCTTGAGTTTTTCCAAAGGATGTTTTTATTTTTAAGGCCGGATAGGCGATTAAATTTTTGGTTAAAGAAGAACTGCACCCACTCCTACTTTGTAAACTTAATTTAATAGGATATATAGTACTATCATAAGGGGTCAATCCTTTAAAAGCATAATATTGTTTAGATAACTTATTGCTATCCGTATTGCCATTTCCATAATCAATTTTGTAGGATACGTAAAACTTACTGTTATTAAAGATTTGAATAGAATCGTTTCCGCAAGATGCTATTTTATCAAAAGTAAAATCAGGAATTGGAGTGACAGAAACAATTACTAAATCTTTTTGCAAAATTGATTGACTACAACCTCCTTTACCATAAGTGGTAAGCTTGACCGTAAAACTACCGCTGTCCTTATAAATATAAGTAGGATTTTTGGCGGTGTCATCTACAATTCCATCATTATTAAAATCCCATTCTTGACGAACAATATTGGACGTCGATGAATTGTTAAAAACTACATTCAAAGGAGGACATCCTTTGTTATTTGTAGCTGTAAATTTTGGAACAGGGGTTTTGTAAAGTTTAATAACCGTAGTGTCATAGTTTTTACAGTTTTTATCATCCACTGCTACAATAATTGGATTAAAAATAGCTGAGTCCTTTCCTGAGGTAATTTTATAAAAATGATTTTTGATTGTATTGGAATCTAAAGGAGTTCCGTCATCATAATCGGTTATAAACTTTTTGACGTTTATGTTACTGTCCCTAAGCATCACCGTTAAGGAATCGCATCCAATTTTAGGTTTCGCAATAATTTTAGGTACTGGACCAATAATTTTTAGAGTATCTTGTAAATAACCTACCACAACGCATCCAGCTGAATCGGTTGCAGTGATGGTCACCTTAAAGCCATTTGGATTATTTTTGGTATAAACATGACTAAGAGCAGTGTCATTATAATTCATAGTTATACCATCTCCAAAATCCCAAACATATGTTTTGGCCAATATTGAATGATTTACAAAATCCACTAAAACAGGTGCACAAAATGCTGTTTTTACTTTTGCGTAAGCGATTACTTTAGGAACATTTAAAAACGGTATTAAAGTATCATGGAAGTCAGAACAGGTAACTCCTGCAAATGTTTTATATACCGTTTGACGTATAGTTATCCCTACGGTATCCTTTGTATAAACCATTGTTGGATTTGCATCGGTATCTGAAGGGACAAAACGTCCTGAAGATTTAGGGAATATTTCCCATTTATATCGGTCAGGATTGTTGGTTGCCTGATTGCTAATATTGGTTGATTTACCAAGGCAATTATTAGCATCGATTGTAAATTTCGATTTTAGGCCAAAGCATCCAATGGACCCTGCTGCTTTACTTTCACATTTATTGCTATCCCGCATCACAACCTTTATAGAATAGCAATCGGAGTTATTGATTTTATAATTAGCAGTGGTATCAGAAGTGACATTAAAGGTATCGCCAGTTTTTAGTTTGTCAAATGTCCATGTGTATTTGACTTGATTGGAAATGGAAGGTGGGAAGAATTTTAAACTCCTTAAAGAAGCGGTTCCACCTGTTGGTGGACATCCCCCTGATGGCCCAAAAATCTTTAATTTAGCAGTAATCCCATTGATTTTAATTACTTTTTTTACTCTGAGTGTATCACTACAAGTTTTTCCACTGACAATAACTAATGCTAAATTATAAGTTCCTGGATTGTTTGGACCAAATTTAACTTCCTTATTGGTTAGTGTATAGGATAAAGATGTAGAATCGGCGTTTTCAAATTGCCATAAATAGTTATATGGATTTTTTTTATCATCTGGTGGAGTAGGATTTGCAGTGAATTTAGCCGATTTCCCTAAACAAATTTGATTAGTATCTAATAGATAGTCTGCCTTGGGACTTCTTAAAAATAGATATCCTTTTTTGGTGATCGTATCTTGACACCCTTTATCGCCTTTGACAGTTAGTCTTACCGTATACTTACCTACCTTAGGTAGCTTGGTATCTAAAAACTTGGTTTTAGTTATAAAAGGACTCCCGCTTATAGATGATCCTAAGGAATCTGTTATTTCCCATTTATAGGTTAGGGAAGTATTGCCAAAGGTATCAGAAATACTATATAGATGTACAGTATCCTTCAGACTACATATAAATTTAGATTTTGCATTAAAATCTGCAATCGGTCCAAAAATTTTGACGCGTTTATTTTGAGTGACTGTATGTACACAACCATTAGAGCCATATTTGAATCCTAAAACGATGTCCTTAAACCCAGAGGTAGAAAAACGTGCAGTATCATAAGGTGACCCATAACTTACCAACCCATCACTTAATAACCATCCAAACTGATTTCTTCCTCCGTTTGTATATTGTTTTGCTAAAAAAACATTTCCTTGGTAGCAAGCAGAATCTGTTTTGACTATAATATAATCACTAACCAATCCACTGTAGGTTTGTTTATAAACACAGCCATCGGAGGTCGTAAAACTAAAACTTGCACCATAGCTACCTGAAAGTCCACTATATTTTATAGCCGATATAGGTTTACGGTTGGTGTCACTGCTTGGTGTACCACCAGGAAAGGACCAGGCATATTTTATGATTGATCTAGATCCTGCGTAGATTAATGGATTGTAGGTAACTGATGACCCTGTCTTATCTTGAACTATTGATGCGCAAAAATCGGCACCACCGCTATCACCTATATTAATAAAAGAGGAATTATTAAATAAACCAGAGCAGCCTAAGGAATTGGTCACTTTTAATGCCAATGATTTAACACCATTGGTTTTAAACTTAACACCTATTGTTTGTCCTGAATAACTTATCCCATCTATAAGCCAATCCCAAGTACTACCTCCAGTGCTAGAGTCAGTAAATGATAGATTTTTTGTACCAAAACAAGCTGCATTTTTTGGACTTACCTTAATATTAGGTATAGGAGTGGCATTTACAATAATGGATTGAGTCAAGGTACATTTTGTTCCATTAGGGAATTTTACTGCGACATGACAATTATAAGTACCTGGCTTTATAAAAACTTTGTTAGAGGTATCAAATGCTTTTACATAAGCACCAGAACCAAAATCCCAATGATATGTACTACCAGATGGAGCTCCTGAAGTTGTAAACTTAACAATAAGGGGAGAACATCCTTTATCATTATTTACTTTAAGACTAAGACTGGAACACTGTGCTTGACTGTTGATCCATAAAATCTGAAATAAAAATGATAAAAATAGCGATAGAATTATCCTCTTGGCTATTTTCATGGCAATGTATAATGTAGTGTAGTTTTGGCAATATCAAAGATACGCATATTTGTTAACAATATGTTTACATGGAATAAAAAAAATTGTACCTACAACTTTTGACCAATATATAATTAACAAAAAAATCCGCTTTAAAATTACTCTAAAGCGGATTTTTATTATTTGGTTAAAATTTACCTAATCTTAATACCCAAAAATATCGGATAAGGTCACTTCTTCTACCTCACCTAATTTTTTTAAGTCTTCCATTTTGATTTTATCATTAGACCCAATGATGCAATAACTGAATGGCTTGTTTTTGTATTCTTGATCATAAAACTTCATCATGCCATCCCAAGTTAAACTATTGGATTGGTCAAAAATCGATTTTCTTATATCAGACGTTAAACCTAATTTAATGGCATTGTCATAATTAAATAGGATACTTTCCTTTCTGATTCTTTCAGATTCAATTCCTGACCTTACAGCTAGTTTAGCATCTGCAAAAGATTTTTCAGTAAAAGGAACGTTGTTCAATAAATCATTCATTGCAGGTACAGCATCATTAAACTTATCCGCTTGAGTACCTATATAGGCAATTACATAATGGGGATCTGATTTTTTAGAAGGATTTGTGTATCGGCTGTAAGTTGAATAAGCCAATGCTTTAGACTCTCTAATGGTTTGGAAAACTACTCCGGACATACCGCCTCCAAAGTATTCATTAAATACAGATGTAGTTGGCGCAATAGCTGGATTATAATTTTCTGATTTACGTACCCATAGGATTTCCGCTTGAACCATTGGGAAATTAGTAAAGTAGACTTTGTTGGAAGTCATATCTTTTCTTGCAAATTCCTTAGGTGCCGGTACTTCCATCATCGGCATTGGATTATTATGAACATCACCAATTTGTTTTGCCAATTCTTGCTCTGATAATGGTCCATAATAATTGGCTTTATGTTTAAAGTTGATTAACTTTTTGACATAGTTATTGATTAAATCTTCTGCTTTTAATTGTTTTAAATCCGCTGAATTGATAATGTAATTAAACGGATTCTCTTTTCCATAAATAGCATAACTCTGTAATCCTTGTTGAAGGATAATTCTTTTTTCTGTTTTATTGTTTTCCCTAGATTTCAAGATTCTATCAACTAAAGCATTTAATTGATTTTGATCTGGTTCAGCATTTTTAAGAATGCTTTCCATCAATTCATTTGCTTCCTTAAAGTTATCATTTAATCCTGTAAGCGTCAATCTGATTTGATCATCTGTTGCATTAACACTGTAGCTACAAGCAAGTGAATAGAATTTTTTGTTGATGTCGTCCAAGGTCATGTCCTTAGTCCCAAGAAAGCTTAACAATGACAGGGCTATTGGCCATTTTCTGTCATTAAGTTTACCCATTTCCCAAACATAAGTTAAACTAAATCTGGTGTTTTCATCATTTTTTAAATAATAAATAGGGAGATTGTTTTTGGTTAAAGTAGTCCCAATAACAGATTTGTAATCTAAGAAAACTGGTTGAATATCAGAAACCTTAGCATCGGCAATGGCAGTTAAAAAAGGACTTCTATCGCTTCTATTTACCGTTACTGGAGTAATGGTAGGTTTGTCCACCTTAACAACAGATTTATCCTCTCCTTTCTTTTTAAATACAAGCACATAATCGTTGTTGTAGTATTTGTTTGCAAAAGCTATAATTTCCGCCTTAGTAATAGCGGTCAAATCATTTGGCTCGTTAACTTTTTTGGACCAATCCAAACCGAGTACAAAAGCATCTAAAACATTAAATGCCAAAGAACCGTTTTCCTCATTTCCACGCATTTTATCAAAACGCTCATTCGTAACGATTGCCTTCATTGTAGACTCGTCAAATTCCCCTCTTTTAATTTTTTGAATTTGATCCATTAAAAGATTTTTAACCTCTGATAATGACTGACCTTCTTTTGCTTGACCTTCAAAATAATGAACACTATAGTCCTTCATTATTTCTGAATAACTAGTTCCTGATTGTACTTTTTGAAGCTTGGTTAGGTTAAGGTCAATTAATCCTGATTTGCTATTAGAAAGCAATAAGTCCATCATAGTTAACAATCTTGCTTCTTTTGTTCCAGCTCCTGGGAGTCTGAAAGCAAAACTTACAGATTCTTGTTCTGGACCAAAAACAGTGTATTCTGTCGGGGATGTTCTAACTGGCTCTGCTTCAAATTTGTATGGATTAACAGGTTTAGGTTGCATATAACCCATGTATTTTACCACCTTACCGTATGCGGCATCTGGGTCAAAATCACCTACCATAATTACAGCCATGTTATTAGGCACATAATTTTTATGATAATAATCTCTAATCTTTTTTAAAGATGGATTTTTAAGGTGTTCAACAGTCCCAATAGTTGTTTGAGTACCATAAGCGTGTTTGGTAAACAATCCTTCCATTAATTTGTCTTGGACCTTATTTCCATCCCTGTCCAGGCTGATGTTCTTTTCCTCATAAACAGCTTCTAATTCTGTATGGAATAATCTTAGGATAGGATTTCTGAATCTTTCTCCTTCAATTTTTAACCAATTATCTACCTCATTAGCAGGAATATCGTTCACATAAACTGTTTGTTCTACTGATGTAAAGGCATTTGTTCCTTTAGCCCCAATAATGGTCATTAATTTGTCATATTCATTTGCAATAGCCCATTTTGCTGCCTCACCGGAAGTTTGATCAATTTCTGCATAAATTGCTTTTCTTTTTGCTGGGTCAGTGGTTTGATGATATTGCTCATATAGGGCATCAATTTTGTCCAACAAGGGTTTTTCCTTTTTCCAATCTTTAGTACCATATTTATTTGTGCCTTTAAATAGCATGTGTTCTAAATAATGAGCTAATCCGGTGTTGTCAGCTGGATCGTTTTTAGAACCCGCTTTTGTCGCTATAAAAGTTTGAATCCTAGGGGAAGCGTTTTTAACAGAGGCAATAAATGTCAACCCATTAGGCAAGGTATAAAACCTAACTTTATAAGGATCTCCTTTTACCGTTTTGTATGTTATCCCAGAAGGAGATTTTACGGATGTCCAAACAAAATTATCTTTTTTGATGGTTGCCGGTTGAGTTTTGGTTTGAGTCATTTTCTTTTGATTCGTGCTTGATTTTGTTTTTTGAGCTGTTGCTTCAGTTAGGAAACAGCCGATTAACATTAGAAGAAGTAATAAGTTCTTTTTCATTTTAAGGATGATATATTTAAATCTTTGGTATAACGTTTAAATTCAGGGATTCCAACAATATGGAGCTTAATTTTTCCATAGTCATTTGAGGAGGGAAAACAGTAATGTCTGCCTGCGCATAAAAAAAGCTTCTTTTACGGAATAAATCGGATATAAAACTTCTTTGTTTGTCGTGAGGAATAGCATCTAAAATTGGATAATCTTCTGGACTTTCCTCTATTTTTCTGATGGCATCATCTTCAAAAGATTTAAGATGAATTACTGTACCTTTTGATTTTAAGATTTCAATATTATTATTAAAACAAGGTAGACCACCTCCGCAGGAAACGATCGTGTTTTTATCGGAAATATAAGTGTTTAACCAATCGGATTCTAACTTTCTGAAGAGTTCCTCTCCATCCTTTTTTAATATTTGAGCAATGGATTTGTTTTCTTTGGTAGATATTTCCTTATCGGAATCTACAAAATCAAAGTTCATTAATTGAGCCAATTCCAACCCAAAAGTTGATTTACCGACTCCAGGGAATCCAATTAAAAATATGAGCATCTATTATTTAGAAGGAGTATTAAGGGACAAAGTTAGGGAATCCCAATCAGAGAGATTTGTAAAATTTAGTTGACTAAGGTTGCAAACAATCCTAATCCTGTAAATTAGCTAACTCAACCAATTTAGGAATATTCAATAAAAAGATTGATCTTGCTTTGGTTTTGAGGAGACCTTCCTTTTTAAACTTAGCTAATTGACGGATAACTACCTCGGGGGCTGTACCAACAATAGCTGCCAATTCAATACGGGTTAAATTGACGTTGATAGTCAAATTATCCGCTTTTAATCCATAAGTTTCTTTTAATAGCAATAATACCTCCGCCAATCTGATTTTGACGGATTTTGTGGCAATATCCACCAATTTGTTTTCCGCTGATTCTAAATCCTTGGATAATAACTTCATCATCCCCATCACAATATCAGGATGATTATTTAGGATTTGAAAGAAAGTTTGTTTTGGTACATATCCGACTTTAGTATTTTCTAAGGCTATTGCAGAAGCATGATAAACTTCATTGGCAATCAACGCCCTATACCCAATAACATCTCTAGATTTTGCCAATCGGACGATTTGGTCACGCGTTTGCCCACTAGATTTAGAAATCTTAACCTTACCATCCAAAATGCAAAATAATCCATTAGCATGTTGACCTTCCGTAAAAATGGCTTGTCCTTTTTTATATGATTTTATGTGTTCCTCCGGTGAGCCGTGTTCTCTTAAGATTTTATGAAAAATATATCCCGATTCATTTCCGTAGGAGGCATAATCAGCAATCTTAGGTTGAGAATGAATGTTTTGACCAAGCCCAAGATCAGAATCACCCATTATAGGTTGGGTTTCACTGTTATTTAAAGGGTTATCTGCTGACATGATATGGACAAATGAACTTTGATTTGGCTTGGAATAATCTGCAAAATTACAAATTTTATAGGTTATTCAATTGATATTTTATCCATAAACTTTATTAACTTAACTTTGCGGGTCAAAACAGCCCTACAATTTTTGTTTAGAGACATTAATTTAACATTTGTTTATTGATAAGGGTTTCAGTAAGGGGCTAGATAGAATAGATGAGTAAAATTGTAGCGATTGTTGGAAGACCTAATGTAGGCAAATCAACATTATTTAATAGATTGACGGGAAATCACCGTGCAGCCATTATCCATGACTCCAGTGGAGTTACCAGGGACCGTCATTATGGTGTAGGTGAATGGCAAACCAGAGAATTTGTTTTGATTGATACCGGAGGATATGTAACAGGATCCAATGATTTTTTTGAAACTGCCATCAGAAAGCAAGTAGAAACAGCCATTCAAGAATCGGACTTACTGCTTTTTATGGTAGATGTGGATGCAGGAATCACTGATGAAGACGTTGCATTTGCAAAGTTTTTAAGAAAATCCTCTAAGCCAGTCGTGGTCGTAGCCAATAAAACGGACAATCACGCCCGTATTAGTCAAGCAGCTGAGTTTTATAAACTAGGATTTGATGATATATTTAGTGTAAGTTCTATCAATGGTAGCGGAACTGGGGATATGCTTGACAAAGTAATTGAAAACCTTGGTGTAGAGGAAGTCGTAGAAAAAGATGACGAACTACCTAAATTTACTATTGTAGGACGTCCTAACGTGGGAAAATCAACCTTTTTGAATACGCTTTTGGGGGAAGAAAGATCAATTGTGTCCAATATTGCAGGGACAACTAGAGATGCCATTCATACCAAATATGACAAGTTCGGGAAAGAATTTCTTTTGATTGATACTGCTGGAATCCGTAAAAAAGGTAAAGTAGATGATGATGTTGAGTTTTACTCAGTAATGCGTGCCATTAAGGCCATAGAGGAATCAGACGTTGTTTTTTTAATCATTGATGCAAAAGACGGTCTAGAGGCACAAGACGTAAATATTTTTCAACTTGCTCAAAACAGAAGAAAAGGAATCGTTATCTTAGTCAATAAATGGGATTTGGTAGAAAAGGATACCAATACGCATAAGGTCTTTACCGAAAAGATTCATGAAAAAATCGCTCCTTTTAAAGATGTGCCAATCATGTTTATTTCGGCTTTAGAAAAGACCAGAATCTTCAAAGCTTTAGAGGTTGGAATGGAAGTTTTTGAGAACAGAAAGAAACGTGTTCCTACTGCAAAACTGAATGAGTATATCTTACCAATAATTGAAAATTATCCACCACCATCCGTTAAAGGGAAGTTGGTAAGAATCAAGTATGTGACTCAATTACCTGTAAATACGCCTGCATTTGCGTTTTTCTGTAATTTAGACCAATATTTTAAAGAGTCCTATCGTAGATTTTTAGAAAACAAAATCAGAGATGGATTCGGATTTACAGGAGTTCCTATTCAAATCTTCTTCAGAAAGAAATAAAAATTTTGCACAACTAAATAATATGATTAATTTTGTGCCGATTTTCAATATAAAAGTAAAGATATTGAAAGTGCTTATTGTCTGTATGATAAGTCTATTTTTAGGTTCTGGATGTGAACGTAAATCTAAAGACAAGTCAGTTCAAGACTATTTTGAAAAAGAAGATACCATGTTGGTTAAGCCAACATCTGATTTGTCAAAAGATGATAAGTTCCTTCAAGACTCTATTGAGTTGAAAGTCAAAGAGAAGGCGGATTCGATGGGCAGTTTAATTCCTGTAAAGAAGTAACACCATCCTTTTACGCTGTATTAGTATTTATAAAATTAAATTTAAAATAAAATCAAATGAAAAAAATTTTCTTATTTCTTGCAATTGCAGGAACATTGAGCTTGGTTTCTTGTAACAACAAACCAAAAGAAGAGTCTACAGAAATGAAAGCTGATTCAAGTGCAGCTAAAATGGAAGCAACTGTTGATACAGCAGCTGCTAAAGTAGAAACTATGGCAGATTCAACTGCAGCTAAAATGGAAGCTACCGGAGAAAAAATGAAAGAAGAAGGAGCTAAAATGGAGAAAGCTGGAGAGAAAATGGAAGAGAAAGCTGACAAAATGGAGAAAAAAATGGAGAAAAAGTAATTTTTGTATAAAAATTACTTAGTCCATAATAACTAAAATATTAATCCTTACTTAAAAAAAAACGTACATGAAAAAAGTTATCTTATCGCTTGCAATCGTTGCAACAATCGGTTTAGTTTCTTGTAACAATAAACCAAAAACAGAAGAATCTGCAGAAATGAAAGATTCAGCTAAAATGGAAACTCCAGCTCCTGCTCCAATGGATTCAGCTGCTGCTAAAATGGAAGCTGCAACAGATACTGCTGCTGCTAAAATGGAAGCTGCTGGTGACAAAATGAAAGAAGGTGCTGACAAAATGAAAGAAGGTGCTGACAAAATGAAAGAAGGCGCTGATAAAATGAAAGAAGGAGCTAAGAAGTAATTCTTAGTAATTTCTACAATCTTTCAGATTGAATATATGGGGGATAAAACTACGGTTTTATCCCCTTTTGTTTTTAATAGATATTCAAGATTTTTTGAATGATAAACAAAACACAGGAACTATTGGATTTAAAAATTTAATACCTTTTATAAGGGTAAGTAATTACCTTATTTTAAGAAATAATATAGGATTAAGATAAGTGATATTCCTTACACCCTCTGCTTATCAAACAACTTAAGCAATACAGGAATAAGTATAATATTGGTAAACAATGCACAGAACAAGGTGATAGCGGTTAATGCGCCTAGTGCAATGGTGCTTCCAAAATTAGAGAAGCAAAAGATTCCGAATCCAAAGAATAATACTATAGTGGTATAAACTAAACTGAATCCTGTTTCCAGGATTGTTTTAGACAATGCTCCTAATCTATCATTTTCCATGTTTTTAACCGCTAGTCGGTATTTCACAATATAGTGGAAACTGGCATCTATGGCAATCCCGAAGGCAATTGAAAATACCAATACAGAACTTGGTTTCAGATACAAATGGAGGTAACCCATGATGGCCATAGTAATCGCTAAAGCCAAAAAATTTGGAATCAACACAATGAATACCAAGCGCATGGATTTAAAAAGAAATCCTAAGGCGATGGTTATTGCAGCGATTGCAATTGCTAAGCTGATGAATAGGTTTTCTATCAAATAATGATTACCCCTTAAAAAAATCAGAGAATAACCGGTAATACGGGATTCAATTTTAGAGTCTTTTAGAAAATAGCTTAAAATATTTTGGACTAATTTTTCTATTTCAGCAAGTCTAAGAGAACCTGCATCCGTAATCCTGGAAGTGATTCTCGCCTTTTGTTGAATGGAGTCAATTAATGTGCTACCAAGTCCTCCTTTGGCAAACTTTAATCCCCTGATGTAAGGCATCATAAAAACCAATTCAGATTGATAAGGCAATCTATACGCGGAAGGGTTTCCGTTTTTATATGATTGATTGGCAAATTTCACTACATCCGCAATAGAGGTGGTATTTCCAAATTCCGGAATGGTTTCTAAACTATCTTGAATTTTGGAAATCAAACTTAACGTTTCCAAGTTTAGAATTCCTTTTGGCTTTTTGGTGTCTATAACAACTTCTAAAGGCATGATACCTTTAAAATTCCTTTCATAAAACTGAAGATCAGTATAAAGTTTATCTGATTTTGGAACATCATCCAAAATGTATCCTAATGCTTTAACATTATAAATACCGATGATAGATATAATTCCTATGATTCCAGATACAAGTAAGACTTGTTTAGGTTTTTTGATGGCCAAATAGTCAATAGTATTGAGGAATTTGTTCATCCATCTATTGTCCAGATATTTGATGTGTCGCTCCTTAGGTACATCCAATATGTAAAATACGATGGGCATAAGGATAGTCATTAATAGATACATGAAGACAATCATTAAAAAACTAATGATTCCAAACTCTCTTAAAATAGGACTATCTACAAAAACCATGGCACCAAAACCGATAGCCGTAGTCGTATTATTCATAAACACAACAAAGGCAATGCCTTCCACCATTCTATGAATGGCTTTTACCTTATTGTTTTCCTTTTTATACTCCTGATGATAGGCATTGACAAAATAGATGAAATTGGGCATCCCAATGACGACTACTAATGGTGGAATTAAAGCAGTTAATAAGGTGATTTTGTACCCTAAAATCCCCATAAAACCCAGTGTCCATACCAAGACAATACCTATTACCAATAGAGGGAATATCACATTGATTAATCCTCTAAAAAAGAGTATTAATATTAAAGAAGTTATCAGGACCGATAGGATTAAAAACTTTTTAATCTCTCCGTTAATTTTGTTTCCGTAAATGGTTCTTATATATGGAAGTCCAGAAATACTCGCTTTGATACCCGTTTGTTGAGTGAATTGTTGAGTAATACTTTCAATTTCTTCAATAAAGGCTTTTCTACTTTTTGACCGCAAAGTTTTATCGGTCATGGTTATGGCTAAAAAGGTAGCCTTGGTTTCGGGATTATATATTAAGTTATTATAAAAAGGAAGGGAATCCAATTGAGCTTTAATGGAATCACATTCTAACTGTGATTGGGGTATTCTTTTAAAAAGTGTTTGAATTACAAATTTGTGCAATTCAGTATTTTTATTCACCTTGACCAGTGATTGGATGGAGGCAACGGTATCCACTCCACTGATTTTTTTGAGTCTAGAGGCGAAGTTTAACCATTCGACCATGGTTTTAAGTTCAAAGGGATTATGCCCTTCAAAGCCAATAATGATTAGATTTCCATCCTCCCCAAACTCTTTTTGTATATTTCTATAAAAAGTATAGTCAGGGTCAGACATCGGAACAACCTGTGGGAAGTCGTATGAAAGTTCAACCCTAGTGGCTTGGTATCCAAAAAAGGCACTTAATATTAGCACAACCCCTATTACATATAATCTATTCCTAATTAGGAAGCTACTTACTTGTTGCCACATACTTAGATATCAATCCTGACCTTTACCAAAAAACATGCCATGTTTTAGTAAATTCAAACGGATTGCAAAGGTACGTACTATATTCAATCAGAATTGATTAGTTTTGACAGCAGTTTTGAAAAAAATGGTATTAAAAATTAAAATCAATCCCTCATTTAACCTGCTCCTTCCACTGATTTTATTGTTAAATCTTTTGAGCTATTCCTTGTTTGCACAACCTAAGGTGGACGCGTCTAAAAAACCAAAAGAAGTGCTGAAGGATACTTTACAAGTTAAAATTTTGTCCACCAACAATGTCATTTCAGGTTTTACTGGATGGATAAAAAACGAGGAGGATAAATGGATTTCAGCTAAAAATAAGATTCCTTTTTATGAAAACGACTTCAATAATGAATATTATGAAAAGTATGAAGTCGGCACGGAGAATTTAAAGAAGATTCAAATTACAAACATATCCATTTTAGGAAAACCTTATAAGGTTTTCATGATGTTCAGTCTAAAAACCTATGAGCAAAAAACTGTGGAGGACAAGGATTCCTTTATGGCGAATGTCGCCTACCCTGCTGTTGAATATTATGTTTTAGAGACAAAAGAATTTAACCTATTCAAATCTCAAGGAGTGATTAATAATAAAAACCAATGTATATCCTTAAAATATCTTTATTCTGGATTTTTTGGATATAGAGTCGCTACCCAAGTAAATGACCTATTAAAAAAGAAGATTGAATATAATATTACGGATGATCATCAAAAGGACGAAAATGTGGTACAATATCTTCAATTTGTAATTAGCCCAAAGAAATTGAAAAATGGAGCTATTCAAGGTTATCGATTTTACTTTGGGAATGCTTTTGGTAATTTAGAAAACAACGCCCTCCCCGTTTGTGATTACAAACCCTTTGAATTGCAGTACTACACCATTAATCCGGTGGAATGGAATAAATTTATAAAATAATTTTAAGTAGGATGTCCAATTTTGGAAACTTCAATTGTCTTAGGAGTATAAATTTTAATTAACCAAAAAGATGCAAGAGTTTTTATTAGTTTTCAGACAAGAGGCAAGCAATGTTCCACCAACACAATTATCCCCTGACCAAATGCAGGAGATGATGAAACCGTGGCAAGATTGGATGGGTGGTTTAGCTGCTCAAAACAAATTGGCAAATTCAGGAAATAGATTACATCCTCACGGAAAAGTAGTTAAACCTGGTCACCTAGTAACAGACGGTCCTTATGTAGAACTTAAAGAATCAATAGGTGGATACATTTCCATTTATGCTGAAAATTTAGAGGAAGCAGTAGAATTGTCCAAAGGATGTCCAATTTTACACCATAACGGAAACGTTGAGGTAAGACAAGTGGTAGGAATGTAATTTCTTAAAAAAGTGAAAAAGTCCTTGTAGAAATACAAGGACTTTTTTTATTAAATCAATTTATCAAATGGCTAATCAATCAGAACTGATTCCACATTTATTTAGAATAGAATACCGGAAAATCGTTGCGGTATTATGTTCTAAATTCAGTTTTGAATATGTTGAATTGGCAGAGGACATCGCCAGCGAAACATTTTTAGCAGCATCAGAACTATGGGGACAAAAAGGAATCCCAGAAAATCCGACCGCTTGGCTTTATACGGTAGCAAAAAATAAAGCTAAAAATCAATTATTAAGAAATACCAATTTCCAAAAAAAGATTAAAATTCAACTCGATCAAGATTCCTCAAAAGAGGATATCTATGAGTTAGATATGTCCGACAAAAATATTGAAGACAGTCAATTAAAAATGATGTTTTTAATTGCTGATTCTTCCATTGGAGTAGAAGCACAAATCGGACTTGCACTAAGAATTTTATGCGGATTTGGAATAACTGAAATAGCCGATTCCTTTTTAACAAATAAGGAAACAATAAATAAAAGACTAAACCGAGCTAAAGAAAAATTAAGAGAAATTAATCTTTCCTTGGAAATACCCAATGAAAAGGAAATAAAAAACCGATTAGATACCGTCCTAATAATTATTTATTTATTATTTAACCAAGGATATTATTCCTCTACTCAGGATATAGAAGTTAAAAAAGATTTTTGTTTGGAAGCCATAAGATTATGCTACCTATTATTAAATAATCCGCTTACAAATCAGCCCAAAACAAATGCATTAATGTCATTAATCTGTTTCCACACCTCACGTTTTGATGCAAGACACCAAACAAATGGACAAATCGTTTTATTTGAAGATCAAGATATTAATCTGTGGAATCAAGAATTAATTTTAAAAGGAGAATATTTCTTAAATCAATCTGCCACAGGAAATAAACTTTCAAAATATCATTTGGAAGCCGCAATTGCGTATTGGCATACGCAAAAAAATAATGAGATTGAAAAATGGAGTCAAATTTTAAATCTATATAATCAATTATTAATATTGGAGTATTCTCCTATTGCAGCATTAAACAGAGCCTATGCAATAAGTAAAGCCGAATCCATTGAAAAAGCAATTGAAGAAGCTTTAAAACTGAAATTAGAATCCAATCATTTTTATTTTATACTATTAGGAGAACTTTACAAATCCAAGGATGCTCATCTGGCCATTCAATATTTTGAAAAAGCATTCAACTTGACCAACTCTTCTTCAGAAAAAGAGGTCATTAAAAAGAAAATCGACCTACTTAGGTAAAGCATCCATCCTCATCTTGTTATCCGATTATTGTTCTTATCTGTTAACAATACAAAACTCTTTTAGGCGTTATCTTTGCAACTACGCCTAATGAAGGACCTAAAAAAAGTTAAAATAATCCTCTTGATGTGCTGCATATTGATTGCAGGCACTGTTTTTGGACAAAAAACAATCGTCAAAGGACGGGTACTAAATGAGGCAAATGAAGGCATCAAAAACGCAACCATCAGTGTAATTGATACCAAATTCAACACCAAAACCGATAAAAAAGGATATTTTGAAGTAGAAATTCCAGCAAACAAAACCAATATTTTGGATGTTTCTGTTTCTGCCAAAGCTCAAAAATTAGTTGATGTCCCGGCCACTCCACAAGGATCCACCATTTCTTTAGAGGACATTGTCCTACTCAATGCATATGAAAAGAACGAAATCACCTTCACCAAAAAAGTGGACAAGGAACGCGCCATGCAAAAGCAAGTGGACCCAAAAGATTTCATGTATCAACCAAATCCTTCAGGAGACATCAAAAGCATTATTGAAAAATTTGCAGGAGTTTCCTCCAATAATGAATTAAGTACCCAATACAACGTCCGCGGAGGTAATTATGACGAAAACCTGGTCTATATAAATGATATTGAAATCTTCCGCCCACTACTCGTCCGCTCAGGACAACAGGAAGGACTTTCCATCATTAACCCAAATTTGGTCAAAAACCTGAACTTTTCCGCTGGAGGATTCGAAGCCAGATATGGAGATAAACTAAGCTCCGTTTTAGACATTCAATATAAACGCCCGGATACCTTTCATGTATACGCCTCAGCCTCATTATTAGGCGGAGGAATTTCCTTTGAAGGAACCAGCAAAAACAGACGATTCAAATTTTTAGGCGGAGGACGTTTCAAAACAAACAGATACCTACTATCTTCTCTTGATATCAAAGGACAGTATCAACCCAAATTCTTCGATTTCCAATCCTTACTAAGCTATGATTTAAGGGATAATTTATCCATTTCTTGGTTTACCTATTACGGACAAAATATGTATTTGTCCAAACCCGTTTCCCAATCCACCAGCTTTGGAACCGTCAACCAAACCTATCAATTAAACATCGATTTTGCCGGACAAGACATATTAAATTATTCAACCCTCCTAAATGCCGTCACACTGGAATGGTTACCCAATAAAAATTCAACCTTTAAATGGATAAACAGTGTATATTTTAATGACGAGCGAGAGCAATTTGACATCATCGCTCAATACCGTCTAGATGAGCTAGACAATAATTTATCCTCCGCAAACTTCGGTAAATCAAAAGGGACATTAGGATTCGGAGGATATTTAAATCACGCACGTAATAAATTACAATATTTAATTTTAAATTCTGAAGTTAAATATGAAAAAATTTTTAATAATTCCATTGTCTGGGAATCAGGAGCAAAAATTCAAAGGGAAAGTTTCTGGGATAAATTATCAGAGTACAGATACATCGATTCCGCCGATTACAGCGTCCCACAAGTGGATTCAAACAAAAAAAATTCAGGAAATTTACCCGTATATGAATTAATTGACGGAAGAAATAACCAATCATGGAACCGATATTCCGCCTATACACAGAGTCAATTTAAAATATTAAAAGAATTAAAAGGACAATTAATAACGGGCGTCAGAGCCAATTATTGGGACTATAATCAGGAATTATTAATCTCCCCAAGAGCACAATTCCAAATTGAGCCCTACGCCAATTACAACAGAAGGATAGTAGCCAACAATCCCAATCTCCCAGATAGCGTTTTACGTCAAAAATTAAAAACGCCTTTTAAATTCAAATTAGCTGGAGGAATCTATCAACAGCCCCCATTCTATAGAGAATTAAGAACTTTTAGCGGAATATTAAATCCCGCCATCAGAGCACAAAAATCCTATCAAGTCATCGCCGGAACCGATTTCCCTGTCAGGATGTGGAACAGACCCTTCCGCTTCACTGCGGAAGCATATTATAAAGGACTTTGGGATTTAATTCCCTATGATATAGACAACGTCAGGATACGCTATTACGCCAAAAACAACTCGGTAGGGTACGCCACAGGAATGGACTTTATGCTCAACGGAGAGTTAGTTAAGGACAACCCTTCCTACGTCAGCCTATCCATCATGAAGACCGCCGAAGACCTAAAAGACGATTCCTATACCCGCTATAACGAGGCAAAAGGGAAATTTGAAAAGGTCTATCCCGGATACATCCCACGCCCGACCGACCAACGGTTCAGGTTTGCCATGTTCTTCCAAGATTACCTCCCCAATCGTCCGTCCTACAAAGCACACATCAGCTTTGTGTACGCCTCAGGACTCCCATTTGGGCCACCAGACCAAACAAGATACAAGGACACCGCCCGTATGCCAGCCTACCGACGTGTGGACATCGGTTTCAGCAGACTAATGTACGACCGCAAAAAAATGCCACACTCTAAAGGATTCGTCCGTGCATTCTCCTCCATCTGGGCAAGCATAGAAGTATTCAACACCTTCGACATCAATAACACCATCTCCTACCTATGGGTACAAGACATTTCCGGCGGAAGATGGGGAATCCCCAACTACCTCACAGGAAGACGATTCAACTTGCATTTAGAGGCTAAGTTTTAGGGGGGAACAATATGGTAAATGTAGGGGCTGTCCGATCCCTATTGGACCTGCGAGTCCGCCCAATAATCTCTGCCAACTTATGATTTGCTCCAAACAACCCAAACCCAAAAAACGACGACTCAAACCCAAATATCTACTAATCAACCCTATAAACACTAAACCAAAGAACCAACCATCAACGTAGGTCGTTACAATCAAAAAAAAACATGAATTTCTTAGAAGCTTTAAAACTCCGGAATGAGCCCCTATTTTACTTCGGGCTAGTATGCTTGATCATCGCAATCGCTTGCTTGATCCTATCTAAAACCACCAACACACAATTCGGCGGAACCAGTGCTTGGTACAAACCTTTCAAATTCGTCGCCTCCATCATGATCTATTCATGGACAATGGCTTGGCTTTGTTATGAACTTCCAAAATTCAAAACGAACCTATTCAATTGGACTGTTATCCTCCTCCTCGGCTTCGAAATCGTTTACATCACCCTCCAAGCTGCCAAAGGACAAGCATCACACTTCAACTTGACAACACCCCTTTATTCAATACTATTCAGCATCATGGGAATCGCCGCCACACTCGTCACCCTATACACCGCCTACATCGGAATCCTTTTCTTCCAAGCGGAGCTTCCAAACCTACCAACATCATACATTTACGCAATCCGCCTCGGAATCATCCTATTCGTCATATTCTCATTTGAAGGAGCACTCATGGGAGCCAGAATGTCCCACGC
>Ga0114962_10000263_pt1 | contig 45535 bp, 40 predicted proteins | sample C_130820_MF_Meta_FD_87017 | JGI IMG/M metagenome (GOLD analysis project Ga0114962, IMG submission 87017) | Freshwater microbial communities from Lake Croche, Canada to study carbon cycling - C_130820_MF_MetaG | ecosystem: Environmental > Aquatic > Freshwater > Lake | place: Lake Croche, Canada...
AGTGGGCCGCCCGGGTCTCGATCCCGGCACCTTGGGATTAAAAGTCCCCTGCTCTTCCCGATGAGCTAGCGGCCCCAATGCAGACTACCGAAAATCAGGGAGCCCCTGTCGCAAAAGCCCTTCAAGAAGCTCGGCGACCTCACTCTTGGCCGCACATGAATGTCGGATTCCAGCGAAGCGTTATTCAGGGAGTTTGGGAAGGTCTATCTCCATGAGCGTCTTCATGGCACTGAGTACTCCTGCGTCAAAGAGGGCTTCGTCATCCTCGCCTTCGAGGGCAGTTGAGGCGAGTAACCAGGGTCGCAGTAAGACGACACCAAAAACAAAGGCGTTTCCTAGGGCCGCGACTACTCGGGCATCTTCAATACTGCGACCTTCATCTTCTAATCGCCGAAGGAGTTCGGCAATATTGGGGAAGCGACTCATGGCGACCTCGGGTGACACTCCGTTGATCATCGCCTGGGCGGTGACCCTCAGAGCGGCAGGATTTTTCTGCATGTAACGGAGTAGCGCAACACTGCCTTCGAAGGCGCCGTCTCTACTGCGCAGTTCGGCGAGGCCTTCCTTGACCCCTCGGTCGATGACCTCACGTAAGAGTTCTTGTTTAGTGCCAAAGTGACGGGTGATAAGGCCATGTTGGACCCCAGCCCTGTCGGCAATCTGACGGAGGGTCACCTGCTCAATGCCTTCTGAGGCAAGGAGTTCCTCGGCGGCATTCAAAATCGAAGCCATGACCTCTTCGCGAGGACGGCTGGGTGGCCTTTGCTCTCGGTTGGGCTTGGCATTACTCATAGATGCATAATCTCACGACTCGGCCCCCCGCGCTTATCTCCAGCCCGATTACGCTCTTGAGCATGGATGACCTAAAGACCACGATTGCCGAGATCACCACCAAGCTTGATGCCGTGGATGCTGCACTAGCGCGCATTGATGCTGGCGCTTATGGCAACTGCGTGGTTTGCTCCCAGCCCATTGAAGATGCGGTCTTGGCAATTGATGCCACCGCGACCAACTGCTCGAGTCACCCCAGGCTTTCTGAGCAGTAGATCTTTCTTTTAGCGACTCGGACTTTTAGCGCTTGTCTAGAACAGCAAAAGAGTGCGTTGCCTAAAGACAACGCACTCTTTTGCTGAGTTCTTGGCCACGCTTTGCTGAGCAAGCAGTGACGCTTAATCCCTTGAGCTACTTCTTGGTTGCCCAGAAGACTTCGGAGATCTGCTCGATCTCGGCGAGGAGACGGTCGGCCACAGCCACGTCGTTGGTCTTCTTGGCCTCACCGGCAGTCTTGGTCGCCTTCCAGAAGAGCTCGTGGAGGTTGGCGTGCTTCTCGAGGTGCTCGGGCTTGAAGTAGTCAGTCCACAGAACCCAGAGGTGGTGCTTGACCATGTCGGAGCGCTCTTCCTTGATGGCAATGGCGCGCTGCTTGAAGTCGCCATCGTCTGAGGCGTTGTGCTTTTCCATGCAGGCCTTCACGCTGTCAGCCTCGATCTTGGCCTGTGCGGGGTCGTAGACACCACAGGGAAGATCGCAGTGTGCGGAGACCGGAGTTGGTGAAAGCCGGCTTACAAGCCGGGAAGTGAACTGGGCGAAGCTTGCCATGTTGTCTTGCTCCTCGTTGTTTGGTGGAAACGGGCTACACATGATTGGCTAGACCCGTGAGCAAGAGACTAGCGAGGACGGGAGCATCCCTGTCGATCTTGGCCGGCGTGGCCGCAGCCCTAAGCCTGGGCCTGCGTCGCGTCGAGGTTTATGGCGAGTCCATGGAGCCCTCGCTCTATGAGGGTGACCGCCTTTTGGTGGCCAAAATCAAGCCTCGGGTGGGCGACGTGCTGGTAGTCCGTGACCCGAGGGCTCATGATCGCTTGATCATCAAGCGCCTGTCGAGTCTTGATGAAGACCGCCTCTATGTTCTCGGAGATAGGCCCGATCGCTCCACTGATAGCCGGGAATTCGGTGCCCTGCCTGCTTCCTTGCTGGTGGGAAAGATGCTCTTTCGTTACTCCCGAAGAGCGCGCTAGCGCGGTCATTACGCTAGAGAGCGTGGCAACAGACCCCGCCGAGCGCTTGGCAGAATTAGGGAACTTCATTAGAGACCGGCGCCGTGGCGCCCAGATGACCCTGCGACGCATGTCTGAACTCGCCGGAGTATCTAATCCCTACCTCAGCCAGATAGAGCGCGGCCTCCGCAAACCGAGTGCCGAGATCCTCCAACAGATCGCCAGAGCTCTCTCGGTCTCAGCCGAAACCCTCTATGTGCGCGCTGGGATCTTGGAGCACGACTCGGCTGAAGGATTAGAGCATCACATTGAGGCGGACGCGCATCTCACCGATGCGCAAAAAGTTGCCCTCACCCAGATCTATCGATCCTTTCGCACCGAGCGCAGTCCCAAGGCAACTAAGTCGCCAAGTGAGTCAGCAAAGCCTGAGGCAGCAAAGCCGCAGCCAAACAAAAGTGAACAGCTCGATGCGTAGTCTCGCGGTGCTCTCCATGCACACTTCACCCTTGGCTCAGCCAGGATATGGCGATGGTGGTGGCATGAATGTCTACGTCCGTGAACTCGCTGCAGCTCTGGCGCGCAGTGGTAGCGAGGTAGAGGTCTTTACGAGGGCCGACCGCGTAGGCCTACCGGCCGTTGTTGAAGTCGAACCCGGCTTTCGCGTGCATCATCTCCTTGCTGGTCCGCAGGCAGCCGTGGACAAGTTTGCGCTTCCTGAACTCCTTGATGAATTCGCGGATGCGGCTGCAATTGCTATGGAAGCCATCACTGCCCAGCGTGGAGCCTTCGATGCGATCCATGCGAACTACTGGCTCTCGGGAGCCGCGGGTCATAGCTTGAAGCACCGTTTAGATCTTCCCCTCGTGGCCACGTTTCACACCCTTGATCGCGTGAAGGCCGAAGCGCTTTCAAGCTTGGGTGAAGGCGAAGCTCGCGAGCAGGCCGAGCAGACCATCATGGGTTGTGCTGACGCGCTGCTCGCGAGTTGTTTGGTTGAGGCCGACCAACTCACCGCGCTCTATGGGGCAGATGAGGAACACATTCACCTTGTCCCTCCTGCGGTTGATCATGCTTTTTTTGGTCCCGGCAATCGGGCCCAAGCAAGAAAGGCCCTTGGCCTTCCGGCCGAAGGCGTGGTTCTGCTCTTTGTGGGCAGAATCCAAGCACTTAAGGGCATAGAGGTTGCGGTGTCAGCCCTTGGGGCACTGGTTGACCGTGGCGTGGATGCTCACCTCGTGGTCGTTGGTGGCCCCAGCGGTCCTGATGGGGAAGAGGCACTCCACAAACTGCAAGAGGATGCACGCAACTTACAGATCTCCCATCGCTTACGTATCGTGGCGCCGCAACCTCACGAATTGCTTTCTTCTTGGTATCGCGCAGCCGATGCCTGCATTGTTCCTTCAAGGGCAGAGTCCTTTGGCTTGGTAGCTCTTGAGGCCCAAGCCTGTGGAACTCCGGTGGTGGCTTCGGCCGTGGGTGGACTGACCACCTTGGTAGAAGACGGCATTACGGGCTTTCTTGTCGATGGGCGCGATCCGGTGGCCTTCGCCGACCGCATCATCGATGTGAGTGCCAAGGGTGACGCGGAGCGTTTTTCTCGCGCGGCAGTCACGGCCGCGAGGCGTTACAGCTGGAAGACCTCAGCCGAGCGTTTCATCCAGGTCGTCGAAGGTATCTCCATCGATCATGAGCACCGCAGTGCTTTGCAGGTCGACGCTTCTTCTCGAGCGGGAAACTGAGGAGATTACGCATGGCTAGTCCTCAAATCTCCGCAGAGGCTGAACGCCTGGCTGTCGTAGAGATCATCGACGCCTGGATCGCCGAGTGGCTCCATGAGGGTTCCGCCCTCGTGGCTGCCGACCGCCAAGACGTCCTCGATGGCACGGCCTCGCATCGTTGGTATTTGCGCTTCCGCGGTGAAGAACGTGAATTCATCACCATCTGGATGACTTTTCACCAGCGCACCCTCCACCATGAAGCGCAGTTCATGCCCGCTCCCGAGGAGCAGATCGAAGCGGTCTATGCCTATTTGCTGAAGCGCAATCGTGAGACCTATGCCATGGCCTTTACCCTCGGCCTTGAAGATGCCATCTACTTAGAAGGCAGAGTTCCAGGATCAGCCGTGAGTGCCGAGGAGTTAGATCGCATCGTGGGGGCCACGCTGGCGAGCTGCGACGACCTCTTCCCCACGGCTATGAGCATGGGTTATGCCTCCAAGTACCGCCGGGCCCCTCGTCCCTAGGGACCTGGCCTTCGGAGCCTTAAGGCTTCGGGCAGTAGAATAAGGAAATGGCCGCACAGCTCGTACTCGTCGGTGGCGGAACCATGGGCAGCGCCCTTTTGGAAGGCCTCTTTAGCGCAGGTCGTCTCAGCGTGGCTGAGACCATCGTGGTTGAACCCGTCCAAGAGCGCCGTGCAGTGCTTGCCGAGCGTTTTGAGGGCCTGCTCTGCGTCAGCGCTCTTGAGCTCGATCAAGTCGATGCCAACACCGGGGCCATCTTGGCGGTGAAGCCTGAGATGGCTGAAGGTGCGCTTCGAGCCACTGGAGCAGCTGGTATTCATCGCGTGCTCTCCATCGTGGCCGGCCTGCCCACCCAGAGGCTCGAAGCCGTGCTTCCCGATGGAGCTGTTGTAGTTCGTGCCATGCCCAACACGCCGTCTTTGGTTGGCGCCGGCGTGAGCGCTATCAGCGGTGGTAGCCATGCAACGGCTGCTGACCTGGCCTGGGCCGAAGAACTGCTGGGCTCCGTGGGCATTGTGGTGCGCGTGGCCGAGCGTCACCTCGATGCGGTGACGGGTGTTTCTGGTTCTGGACCTGCCTATCTGTTCTTGATTGCCGAAGCACTGATTGACGCAGCGGTCTCTGCCGGCCTTCCCCATGGCGTTGCGCGCACCTTGGTGGTGCAAACCATGGTGGGTTCGGCCAAGCTGCTCGATGAATCTGGTGAAGACCCAGCTGTTCTTCGCGCGCAGGTGACCTCGCCGGGTGGCACAACGGCGGCTGGCCTGCGTGCGCTTGAAGCTCGAGCCGTGCGTTCAGCCTTCGTCGAGGCGGTCTTAAGCGCCGTCGAGCGCGCCCGCACGCTGGGTCGCTAAGCCATGTCCGTTGTCGTCGTTGGGGTAGATCACCTTCACGCCCCCTTTGACCTCGTAGAGCGCATCACGGTTAGCGAAACAGATCTCCCCAAATTCCTCGCCGAACTGCGTTCTGATGCCAACCTCGGCGAAGTGGTCGTGCTCTCCACCTGCCTGCGCACCGAGATCTACGCCGTCGTTGATCGCTTTCACGATGGTGTGACCTCCATGTGCACGGCCTTGGCCGAAAGGGCAGGCATAAGCACCGAAGCCTTTGAAGAGGAAGCGACCATCCTCTTTGACCGTGGCGTGGCCACGCACCTGTTCTCGGTGGCTTCGGGTCTCTACTCAGCCGTTCCCGGTGAGAGTGAAGTGCTCGGTCAAGTTCGCCGAGCACTCGAGCATGCGCGCGAAGAAGCCGCCGACGGTCAAGTCTTGGGCACGCTCTTTCAACATGCCGTGGAAACGGGCCGCAAGGTGCGCCACGAAACCTCTATTGGCCGAGGATCGGTTTCGTTTTCTCACGCCGCGCTCGAACTCGTGCGCCAGCGTTTCTCAGGCTCCCTTGCTGGCCAGCGCGCCGTTCTCGTTGGAGCTGGCGCCCTAGGCGAGAGCGTTGGCCAGGCCTTGGCGGCCATGGCTGAGGCTGATAGGCCCGCCTCACTCACCTTGGTGAACCGCACGGCGGAACGGGCTGAGGCCCTGGCCCTGGCCCTTGCTGAGCTCAGGCCCTCGCTTGCGGCTTTCGATGATCTTTCCCAAGCACTCGCCGAGGCCGACCTCCTCGTCGTCGCGGTTGAGGCTGATCATCAATTCATTGATACTGCGTTGCTTGCTCAGCGTGATGGCAGTCCCTTGCTTATTGCCGACCTTGGCATGCCCCGTACGGTGTCCGCTGAAGTGCGCAGCATCGCTGAGGTCTCTGTGCTGGATGTTTCTGACATGTCGCAAATGGTGAACAGCGCCCTTGATGCTCGTCGCTCTGAAGTGAGTGCCGCTGAAGCGGTGATCAACCGTGAGGTGGAAAGACATGAAGCTGCAGTTCGCGCCCGTGGTGCAGCGCCGGTAGTTACCGCTCTTCGCGAACGCGTGGAGGCCCTGCGCCTGGCTGAACTCGAGCGCAGGCGCAGTGAACTCGCTGACCTCACGCCAGAGCAGTATGCCCGGGTCGAAGAGATCACGAGGGCCGTGGCCAACAAGTTGCTCCACGAGCCCACGGTGGCGCTTCGTGACAGTGCAGGTAGTCCTCGTGGTCAGCGGATGATCGAGGCCATCCGCTCCCTCTTTGATCTCTAAGGCTGATGGCAGCTGACGCGATGGGGCTGATCCGACTCGCAACGAGGAAGTCTCCGCTGGCGCTGATACAGGCCAATCGCGTGGCCGACCTCCTGCGCGAAGCATCTCCGGGCCTTGAGGTGGAACTCCTTGCTTTGGAATCGGGTGGCGACAAAGACCTGACCACAGCCATTAGCCACATGGGTGGCGTGGGGATTTTCGCCAAAGAGATTCAACTCGCCGTGCTTGAAGGGAGGGCCGATGTTGCGGTGCATTCAGCCAAGGATCTCCCCACTGAGCCCATTGAGGGTCTCGTGCTCGCAGCCGTGCCTGAAAGGCTTGATCCTCGCGACGCCCTTGTGGGCGCGACCTTGGAAGAGCTTGCCCTCGGAGCTCGCGTAGCCACGGGTGCTCCGAGGCGCAAGGCGCTGCTGCATGCTCTACGCCCCGATCTTGAATTTGTCGAGCTGCGCGGCAACATGGCGCGTCGCCTTGATCGCGTAGGCGAAGACGGCATTGCCTGCGTGGTTGTCGCAGCCGCAGCCCTCGAGCGTCTGGGCTTGAGCAGCCGTATTGATCACTACCTTGACCCCGAGCTCATGGTGCCTCAGGTCGGCCAAGGTGCACTCGCCCTTGAAGCGCGCAGCGATGACCAGCACAGCCTTGCACTGCTGGCTCACCTAGATCAGCGCTCGTGGAGTTTGGCGCTTCGCACCGAGCGAGCTTTCCTCGCCTCACTGGGTTCAGGTTGTTCTATCCCTGCGGCTTGTTACGCAATTGCCAGCGAAACTGCTATCAGCGCCCGAGGATTCTTAGGCGAGCTTGATGGGTCACGCTCTTTTCGCGCGATGGTCGAGGGTGATAATCCCGAGGAGCTTGGCTCGCGCTTAGCGCAGCAACTCTTGGACCAGCCAGGTGCTCGTGAGATCGAAGGCCTTCGTCCGTGAAGCCCATTGCGGTCGTGCGACCAAAGGCTTCAGCTGATCGCAGTTGTGCTGCGCTCATCGCAGCCGGCCTAGAGGCCTTGCCCGTGGCGCTCACCGCTCAAGTTCATCCCCCTGACGGTGGCTTGGCACTCGCCACGGCCCTTGATGGTCTTGACAGTCATGGGGATCTTGATGGTCCTGGCCTGATCACCTTGGCGAGCGCTGAAGGTGCGCGTCGCTTCCTCGCTGCACTCAATGGCAGGACACTGCGCCCAGGCGTGATCTTGGCGGTGGTGGGGCCTTCCACCGAAGCGGTATTGGTCAATGCTGGATTGAGCGTCGACCTGCTTGAGCGCGTGGCCGGGGGAGCGGCCCTTGCTGAGCAGATTGCTGCGCCAAAGGCCAGCAGCAAGGCCTTGGTTATTGCTGCGCTTGAAGGCCGAAGGGATTTAGCCGAAGGCTTAGCGGCCAAGGGCTGGCAGGTCGAAGCGGTGGCTGCTTATGCCACGGTGCCCATTCAGCCAAGTAGCGCTGAGCTTGAGGTCTTAGCGAATGCGGACTTGATCGTGGTTGCAGCACCTTCCTCGCTGCGCGAGATCGCTGCCTTGGTCGCTGCGACAGATGGGGCCGGTCGGGCCCGTCGGGTGGTCGCCATAGGCAGTACCACGGCCAAAGAGGCCATAGTTCTTGGTTTTGATCTTGCTGGCGTGGCTGCAGAACCTAATGATGCGGGTGTTATTGCGGCCATCAAGGCAATTCTCGAGATCTAGCGCTCTTTGCGGGCCGAAGAGACCCCCAAGCAGGGGTCCTAGGCTTAAGGCTCGTGGACCCCATTACTGCTCGCCCCCGTCGCCTTCGTCGCAGCCCAGCGCTGCGTCGTCTAGTGGCCGAAACCAAGCTCTGCGTCGATGACCTCGTCGCCCCACTCTTTGTTTCCGAAGTGCTGGAGGCACCGGCACCCATCTCTTCGCTACCCGGCCAGGTTCAGCACAGTTTTGATTCTTTGTTGATGGAATCTGATCGCATTGTCGGACTCGGTATTCCTGCTGTCGTGCTCTTTGGCCTCCCGGCCAAAAAAGATGCCCTGGGCAGTGGTGCTTCAGATCCTTCAGGAATTATTCAGCGCGCCATTGCCGAGCTCAAGGCTCGTCATGGCGATGCCCTCGTGGTCATTCCTGATCTCTGTCTTGATGAATACACCGACCACGGACACTGCGGCATTCTCGATGCTCGCGGTGGCGTAGACAATGACGCCACCCTCGAGCGTTATGCGCAGGTGGCCATTGCTCAGGCTCGCGCCGGTGCCGATCTGCTTGCCCCTAGCGGCATGATGGATGGCCAGGTCAGAGCAATCCGTGAAGCCCTTGATGATGAAGGATTTAGCGAGACGGGCATCCTTGCCTACGCCGCCAAATATGCCTCTGCGCTCTACGGACCATTTCGTGAAGCCGTCGACGTGGAGATTCAAGGTGGCGGTGATCGCCGCAGCTACCAGCAAGACCCGGCCAATGCCCGTGAAGCCATTCGCGAAGTCCTGCTTGATATTGATGAGGGTGCAGACATCGTGATGGTGAAGCCAGCCATGACTTACCTCGATGTCATTGCTGAAGTGGCTGGCATGGTCGATGTGCCCGTAGCGGCCTACCACGTCAGTGGCGAATACGCGATGGTCAAAGCTGCAGGAGAACGCGGTTTGATAGATCCCCTTGCTGTTGCGCTTGAGCAGCTCCTCGCGGTCAAGCGCGCTGGCGCGAATGTGATTTTGACCTACTTTGCGACCGAGGTCGCTGAAGCCTTGCATCGATGAGTCCGTCGATGGATACGAGCAACGAGGCCTGGTTCGCCAGGGCCCAAGCAGTCATTCCGGGGGGCGTGGATTCTCCCGTGCGTTCCTTTTCTTCTGTCGGGGGAACACCCTTCACGGTGGCCTCGGGTTCGGGTGGAACGGTCACTGACGTTGAGGGCAAGACCTATATCGACCTTGTTCAGTCCTATGGCGCCAGCCTTTTAGGCCATGCCCATCCCAAGGTCATTGAGGCCATTCGCGAAGCGGCCTTGAAGGGAAGCACCTTTGGTGCCCCGACCCGTGGTGAAGTCTTGTTAGCCGAGGCCATCACCCAGCGCGTTGCTGGCCTCGAACAGATCCGTTTAGTTTCTTCAGGCACGGAAGCGGTCATGAGTGCGGTCCGCTTGGCTCGTGGCTTCACTGGCCGTGATCTGCTGGTGAAGTTCGATGGCTGCTATCACGGCCATGCCGACCACCTGCTTGCTGGTGGCGGAAGTGGCGTGGCCACCTTGGGTCTTCCCGGATCGGCAGGGGTGCCGAGCGCTGCGGTGGCCGACACGCTCGTGCTGCCCTACAACCAAGTCCCTGAGTTACGTAGCGACGTCGCTGCCGTCTTAGTCGAGGCCGTGGCCTGCAACATGAACCTGGTGCGACCCGCTGCGGGCTTCCTTGAAGGCCTCAGAGCTGAATGCGATCGTGTCGGTGCGCTGCTGATTTTTGATGAGGTCATCACGGGCTTTCGCTTGGGTGAAGGCGGGGCGCAGGCCCACTTCTCGGTGACTCCAGATCTTTGGACCTTCGGCAAGGTCATTGGTGGTGGCCTACCGGCGGGTGCCTTTGGTGGAAAAGCCGAAGTGCTGCGTTCCTTGGCTCCCCAAGGACCCGTCTATCAAGCCGGAACGCTTTCGGGTAATCCTTTGGCCACGGCAGCTGGTGTTGCGGTGCTCTCTGAAGTTGGGCCTAGTGACTACGTCGAACTGACGCAGCGCGCGCAGAACTTTGGCCGTGAGCTTTGCTCAGCGATTCGCGAAGGAGGACTCTGGTCCTGCGTGCCAGCCGAGGGACCTTTGCTGGGTCTCTATCTCGCAGCCGATGGTGATCACCAGGCGCCTTCGGATTACGAAGGCGCGAAAGCACTGTGTTCGAGCGGCATCTATGCGGGCTTTTTCCACGGCATGTTGCGCCGAGGAGTCTTCTTGGCGCCTGGTGCCTACGAGGTCATGTTTGTTTCTTTGGCTCACACGCCCGAACAACTGGCCTCGGTGGTGGCTGCAGCAGGGGAGTCAGCCGCCGAAGTCGTGGCCTCTCGTTCATGACTTCACAATGGAGTTTTGAAGGGGTGACCCTCCATAGCCCTGCAGACGGCTCGGGGGAAATAAGCCATGGCCTAGAACTCTTTATTGATGAGTTGGGGGTGAGCCAGCGTGGCGGCAGTCCTACGCAAGTCCTCCAGATTCCTTGGGCCGAACTCCGCGGATTGCGCTGTTTGTCTGCGCGACGAGGTCATGGGCCTCAGATCTTGGCCGTGCTGGGTGCGGTGGCGATGGCCTGGGAAGTGCAGGAGCTTGATGAAGCTGGCGTGAAGGAACTCGATGCTTTTTTGCGTTCGGGGCCAGCGCGTCGGTCGGGCGCTGCGGGACATGCAGATGCTGAGGCCGAGCCTGGCCTTGTTCCTGATCGTTTCGCCAGAGTCCCACGGGCCTTAATGGCCGTGCTGCTCGCCGTGGTCGTGCTGCTGCTGGCTTCTGGCATAGGGAGACAGGCCACGAATCCCACGAAGCCTGCTCCAGCCATCCTCTTGCATCTCAGCGATCTGCCTTCGGGTTGGAGACTCGATATCAGGCCCTCGAGCTTTACCGGCTCGCTTTTGGCTCCCTCGAATCCTGCAAAAGTCTCAGCATCTGACCAAGCCAAGACTGATGCCGTGGCGAAGCAATACGAGTGGTGCATCCACGCCAACAACGCTCATGATCGTGTCTTTGGGAAACACAATGCCAAGCCAAGCGCTGAGGCACAGTCACCGGTCTACGTTGCTCCCACCAGGCACGGCTACAACGAATCAGGTTCCACCTATCAGTACTACGACCAAGCTGCTGAGGTCAGTCGCGACCTCAGTCAGGTAACTAAGGCTGAATTTCCTGCCTGTTATGGCGCAGCGGTGGGAACGCTGCTCTCTGAAGGTTTTGCCAGTGCGGGGATTCCTGGAGTGACTTCGACCGCAAGCCCTTGGCAGCTCACCCCAGCCCTTGGCGTGAAGGGCTCGGGCGTGGAGATCAGGTTGCAGATTCCTGGGCAAAGCGGAACAGTCGAAGTTGATCTTTTGATTGCATTACTCGGCGCGGGTCACGAGGAGTCCACCCTCTACCTCTATGCACCAGTTGGGAGTTTCCCCAAGAACTCAGCCAATGCCATCGTGGCTTCCTTGAGTGCTCAGCTGAGCCAGGGCAGTGGCCAGGGCAGTGGCCAAGCCCGCACTGCCTAGAGAACTGTACCCAGCAGCGTGATCACTGCTCTTTCGCCTTAACGCCCGGTCCCCTCGTGCTGGCGACGCCGGCCAGCAGATTTCGGTGCAGGTAACGGCGCAATTAGCTGGCTACGTTACGGCGATCGTGATTTCGAAAGCGGTGAAAGCTAAGGCGTAAATCCTTAGTTCAAGCTGGCGGCAACGAGATCGGCTTCAGGTATGAAGCGCGCAAGTCGTTCGAGCAAGGAGTAGGCCACTTCGGCAGCTCCAGGCTCAGGACGCATGAGGTTGGCCATGATGCGCAGCAGTTCACTCATCAGCCATTCACTACGCATACCGATCCCTACGCAGGCCGCCATGATCTGGGGATTCGTGATGACCTTCACAAAGACTCGGGCGACGCGGTAGTAGTCGCCGTAGGTGGACTCGAGGAGTTCTTCGTGGGCGTTTAAGGCTTCCTGGCCTCCACCATTCAAGGCATTGGCCACGGAGAGAGCAGTCAAACGGCCCGTTTCATAGCCATAGGCGATGCCTTCGCCATTAAAGGGGTTGACTGATCCGGTGGCATCTCCGGCCAGGATCACGCCTTGGCCAATCCTCGGGCCAACGGCGAGGCCCATGGGAAGACGACCACCGGTGGGGGCTCCACAAGAAGTCGACTCGTCGACACCCCAGTAGTCGGGGACCTGGCGCACAAAGGTCTCCATCAACTTGGTGGTGTTCATACCCTTCCAGCGCTTATCGGTGGAAAGCAGCCCTACGCCTACGTTGATACGACCGTCACCGAGGGGGAAAATCCAGCCATAGCCAGGCACGACCTTGTTGTCCTCGTCACGAATATCGAGGTGGGACTCAATGAAGGGATCGGCGTGACGATCGGAGGTGTAGTAGCCACGAAGCGCCATACCCTGGGGCCAGGAACGCTGGCGAGCGGCACCAAGGGCCCGGCCAAAGCGTGAATTTGCACCATCGGCGACCACCACAATGCGTGCGCGAAGATCCGTGATGCTGCCATCTTTACGCTTGATATTTGCACCTGTGCAGCCCGCGAGCGCCGAAGGGCTCGCCGAAGGGCTGATGGAGAGCGGTGCTATGGCCTCACTGCCATCGAAGATCTTGGCGCCGGCCTTCGTGGCGGCATTGGCAATGAGTCCGTCGAGATCGAGGCGGGGGATGGTGTAGCCGTAGTTGGGGTAAGTGGGGTGCTCTGGCCACTTGAGCTCGAGCTGGTGACCAAAGCCATAACTACGCAGGCCGTCATAGCGGTGGCCCAGCTTGGCGACCTCGTCTTCGACGCCCATATCGGCGAGTTGGCGCACGGAGCGCGGGGTTAGACCGTCTCCGCAGGTCTTGGCCCGGGGGTAGGTCTTCTTCTCCACCATGGCCACATCAAAGCCAGCCTCGGCTAGCCAATAGGCGCAGGCCGTGCCCGCGGGGCCGCCGCCAATGATCAGAACATCGACTTCATTGCTGGGGAGGGGGGTCAGATCAGCCACTGCCACATCGTAAAGCGAGCGGCGCCTCGGCGTTTCACTCCGAAATGGAATGAAGAGGTCCGCCGAGGTGGTAGAAAAGAACCCGATGGCGTCCTACCTCCCCGTTCTCGGGCTCATCGTTCTCGGCATCCTGTTCGCTTCAGGATCGTTCGTGGCGTCGGCTCTGCTCGCTCCTGAAAAGAAGCCGTCCGCGGCCAAGTTGTCGCCCTATGAGTGCGGCATCGTTCCCGAGTACGAACCACCTCGTCGTTTCCCTGTGCGCTTCTACCTCGTGGCCATGATCTTTGTGATCTTCGACATCGAGATTGTTTTTATGTATCCCTTCGCTGTTGTATTCCGCCAACTCCAAGCATTCGGCCTCGTGGAAGTCCTGCTCTTCAGCGTTGTCGTGTTTATCTCCCTGCTCTTCCTTATCTCCAGTGGTGCACTCTCTTGGGGCCCGGCCAAGCGCCTCGTGCGTGGAACTCCGGCCCGAACTTCTGAGTCGACTATTGCGAGAATCTCCGGCGACCCTGGTTCAGGCCAGGCGGCATAAGGATTAGGCACTATGGGACTTGAACAATTTCCTCACAACTTCGTGACGGCCAAGGTCGAAGACCTGGTCAAGTGGGCGCGTTACTCGAGCATGTGGCCGGTCACCTTTGGTCTGGCCTGCTGCGCCATCGAGATGATGGGTGCCGGTGGCGCAGACTTTGACCTTGCGCGTTTTGGTATGGAGGTTTTTCGTAATTCTCCTCGCCAAGCTGACCTCATGATCGTGGCCGGTCGCGTGTCGAACAAAATGGCGCCCGTGCTTCGTCAGGTTTACGACCAGATGATGGAGCCCAAGTGGGTCATCTCCATGGGCGTCTGTGCGTCAAGTGGTGGCATGTTCAACAACTACGCCATTGTGCAAGGTGTTGACCAGATCGTGCCCGTGGATGTCTACGCGCCAGGTTGTCCTCCCAACCCCGAGACCCTCATGCACGCCATCCTCACCCTCCACGAGAAGATCCGTACTGGTGAACTCACCCAGCGCCGTGCCGCTGGTGAACCCCTTCGCCTCGACGCCAAGCCGGACGGTTGGACCCCTGAGGTTCCCGACGCCGTTCGCGTTTCCACGCCTCGATGACGCTCAGCCTTCCTTCAGATGTCGTCAGCTCGACCACCTCGAGTGGTCAGGTCGTGCTCTTTTCGAGCATGGATCGTTACCACGCTCTCGTCGCGGAATTGAAGGCCACGGGTTTTGAGATGGCCATCGACCTCTGCGCAGTGGACTACCTCACGCAGCCCGGGCGCAATCTTCCTGAGAACATTGCCCCAGAGCGCTTTGAAATCGTGGTGAATCTGCTTTCGCTGTCAGCGCGTCAGCGCGTGCGTATTCGCCTGCAGGTTCCCGCGGGCAAGCCCTTGGTGCCTTCTATTTTCGATCTCTATCCTGGCGTCGAGGCCATGGAGCGCGAGGCCTATGACCTCATGGGCATTGCCTTTTCTGATCACCCTGACCTCACGAGAATCCTCATGCCTGACGACTGGGAAGGTCACCCTCTGCGCAAGGACTACGGCCTTGGCCGAGTTCCCGTGCAGTTCAAGGAAGCTCCAGGACCGCGATGACCACCATTGACCCCACCATCAGGACCGTAGAGCGGTCTTCCACGCTCTCCTTTGAAACCTCAGAGGGTCGCCAGGAGATGACTCCTCGCGACGAGACCAAGCCTGGCGAACTCAGCAAAGAAGCGGGTGCGGTTCTGCGTCTCCCTGAGGGCGGCGTCCTCGACCCCTCGCAGATCGATCTAGAGCGTCCCGACGACGAAACCATGATCATCAACATGGGACCACAGCACCCTTCCACCCACGGTGTGTTGCGACTCATGCTTGAGCTCGATGGCGAAACCGTGCTGCGCACGAAGTCCATCATTGGTTACCTGCATACCGGCATGGAGAAGACGGGTGAGGAACTCACCTACGTGCAGGGCGGCACCAATGTCACCCGCATGGACTATCTCTCACCACTGCACAATGAGATCGCCTTCTCCTTGGCTGTGGAATCTCTCCTGGGTATTGAAGCTCCTGCCCGTGCGACCTGGATTCGCATGATCATGGGCGAGCTCAATCGCGTTTCTTCTCACCTGCTGTGGATGGCCACCAACGGCTTGGACCTCGGTTCGACCTCGATGATGATCTACGGCTGGCGTGAGCGTGAAATGGTGTTGACCTTCTTTGAAAAGGTCACTGGCGTTCGTATGAACCACAACTTCATTCGTCCTGGAGGCTCAGCCGCTGACCTCCCCGATGGTTGGGAAGACGATGTCACGGTGATCTGTGACACCGTTGAGGCTCGTACCTATGAGTATGACGAGCTGCTCACCGGCCAGCCCATCTTCCGTAATCGTATTGAGGGTGTTGGCGCCTTCACTGCTGAAGAGGCCATTGCGCTGGGCGTCACTGGTCCACTGCTGCGCTCCACTGGCGTGCCCTGGGACCTTCGTCGCTCGATGCCTTACCTTGCCTACGACCAGGTCAACTTCGACGTCATCGTTGGCACCTATGGCGACAACTTTGACCGTTACGCGATTCGTCTCAACGAGTTGCGTGAGTCCATCAAGATCATCCGTCAGTGCATCGAGAAGATGCCTTCGGGGGACTATCGCATCCAAGATGCCAAGGTCACGCCACCACCACGTGGTCGCATCGACGAGTCCATGGAAGCGCTTATTCACCACTTCAAGATCTTCACCGAAGGCTTTACTGTTCCCGAGGGCGAGGTTTATGTGCCCGTGGAGTCACCTCGAGGAGAACTCGGTTGCTACATCGTTTCTGATGGATCCTCAAAGCCCCTGCGTATTCACGTTCGCGCGCCGTCTTTTGTGAACCTGCAGGTTCTGCCCCTCATGCTTCGCGGAGGTCTGCTTTCTGACGCGGTGGCCTGCATCTCTTCGGTTGACCCTGTCATGGGAGAGGTGGACCGATGAGTCACCTCAACCCAGACATCCTGAAGCGCTGCGAAGACACCCTCGCGCTTTATCCCAAGCGTCGTTCAGCCTTGATTCCGCTCTGCCACCTAGCCCAGGAACAAGAGGGCTACTTAAGCGAAGCGGCGATGATCGAAATCGCCGAGCTCGTTGGTGTTACCCCAGCCGAGGTTCAGGGCACCGCGAGTTTCTACGACATGTTGCACCTTGAGCCCGTCGGCCGCTATGTCGTGGGTGTGTGCACCAATATCGCCTGCTTGATCAACGGTGCTGACGAGATGCTGGAGCACGCCGAGTCTGCTCTTGGCACCCATGTTGGCGGCACGACGAGCGACGGACTCTTCACCTTGGAAGAAACCGAATGTCTCGCCGACTGCGATCGTGCACCCTGCGTTCAGGTGAACCACCGATTCGTGCGCACGACAACTCCTGAACTCTTTGACGAACTCGTCGATGACCTTCGCGCCGGACGTCGCGGCGATGAGATTCCTCCTCACGGCACCCTCGTACGCGTTCAGCGCAGCGGCGGTCTTCGGGCCAGCGCCGATGAAATAGCCGGCCAGCGAAGCAAGCTTCGTAGTGAGATCGAGGGGAGGGCGAAGCGCTAATGGCCTTAACTGATGCTGCCCCCATCGTCACCTCGAGGCGAGAATTTGACGATTCCCACACGATTGATCGCTTCCTTGCTACGGGTGGTTTTGCTGGTCTGCGCAAGGCGCTGAGCATGACCCCAGAAGCAGTAGCTGCTGAAGTTGATGCCGCTTCCTTGCTGGGCCGTGGTGGCGCTGGCTTCCCCGCCGGTCGAAAATGGTCAATGCTGCGTCGCGCCGATCTTGCTTACCTTGTCATCAACGGTGACGAGTCGGAGCCTGCCACCTTCAAAGATCACCTCCTGCTTGAGTCCGAGCCCCACCAGCTCATCGAAGGTGTGGTCATTGCTGCCTGGGCGCTGCAGGTGAACCAAGCCTTCATCTTCATTCGCGGTGAATTTGCCCTTGGCCTTGAGCGTGTGCAGGCTGCACTCAATGATGCCTACGCACAAGGTGCCCTAGGCCAGAACATCTTTGGTAGTGGCTTCTCCCTCGACATCGTGGTGCACCCCGGTGCTGGTGCCTACATCTGCGGTGAAGAGACGGCGCTGATCGAGAGCCTTGAGGGCAAGCGTGGCTTCCCGAGAATCAAGCCTCCCTTCTTTCCTGCCGCCATTGGCCTCTACGGCGAGCCCACCGTCGTCAACAACGTTGAGACCGTCTCCAACCTTCCTTGGATTATCGAAAACGGTGGCGCAGCCTTCGCCGCTCTTGGTGCGGGTCGCTCGACAGGAACGCGCCTCTTTGCTCTCGCCGGACACGTGAACAAGCCCGGCGTCTACGAGTTGGAGATGGCGAAGACCACTTTCAGAGACCTCATCTACGCTCCCAGCCTTGGCGGTGGCATTCGTCGCGGTAATCAACTCAAGGCTTTCATCCCCGGGGGCGTTTCTGCACCCTGGTTCTTCCCCGAGCAAGTCGACCTGGCTCTGGGCCAAGATGAAGTTGCCGAAGCTGGCTCCATGTTGGGTTCGGGTTCCATCGTGGTGATGGATGACAGCACCTGCATGGTGCGTGCGGCTTGGCGCATTACCAAGTTCTTCTCACGTGAGTCCTGTGGCCAGTGCACGCCTTGTCGTGAAGGTTCGGGTTGGCTCGAGCGCGTGCTCTACCGCCTGGAACATGGAGGAGGCCGCATGGAAGATGTCGATCTCCTGCTCGACCTCGCCGACAACATCGCACCCGGACTGACCTGGCCGCCCCAGCAGACCACGATCTGCGTACTTGGGCCTTCCATTCCTTCTTCTATTAACTCGGCGATCTCACACTTCCGTGATGAGTTTGTCGCCCACGTGCACGATGGGGGTTGCAGTCATGGCTGACGCTAAGGCTGAGTTCAGCTTCACTATCGACGGCCGTGAGGTCACGGCTCGTGAGGGCGAAATGTTGATTGCCGCCGCTGAGCGTGCCGGGACCTACATTCCTCGCTTCTGTTACCACCCGCGCATGGAGCCCGTTGGCGTCTGTCGTATGTGTTTGGTTGAAGTTGATGGTCCTCGTGGCGCCACCCTGCAGCCTTCTTGCTACATCGAGGCCACTGAGGGCATGGTCGTCAACACCACCAGCGAGAAGGTAAAGAAGGCTCAAGACGGCGTCTTGGAATTCCTCCTCGCCAACCACCCCCTCGACTGTCCCGTCTGTGACAAGGGCGGCGAATGCCCCCTTCAGGACCAGACCCTTGCCTATGGGCCAGGCGAGTCACGCTTCGTTGAAGAAAAGCGTCACTTTGAAAAGCCCATTCCGATTTCCGACCTCGTGCTGCTCGACCGTGAGCGCTGCATTCAGTGCAGCCGCTGTACGCGCTTTGCTGACGAAATTGCCGGCGAGGCGCAGATTGACTTTGCTGGGCGTGGCGAGCTCGTCGAGGTTGCCACCTTCCCGAGCGAACCCTTCTCCTCCTACTTCTCGGGTAATACCGTGCAGATCTGCCCCGTTGGTGCCCTCACGGCTACGCCCTACCGCTTTGCCGCTCGTCCCTGGGACCTTGACCAGGTCGAGTCCACCTGCACGAGTTGTGCGCTGGGCTGTCGCGTCGCGGTGCAGAGTTCAGGCAACCGCGTCACCCGTTTGTTAGGTGTGGATTCAGAAGCGGTGAACCACGGCTGGCTCTGTGACAAGGGTCGCTTCAGTTTTGAATCCACCAATGGTGATGAGGGCGAGATTGCTCGCGTCACCGAAGCCAAGAGCAAGATTGGCGATCGCCTTGTTGCTAGCTCCTGGCAGGATGCCCTCGCTACAGCCGCCACGGCGATTCGCAATGCCTCGGCTTCAGGTTTTGCTGATTCGGTGGCGCTCATTGGTGGCGCAAACGGCAGCAATGAATCTGCCTACGCTTGGGCCAAGTTCATGAAGGGCTGCCTCGCGAGCGACTCTGTCGATGCACAGCTTGACGACGGCTTTGATGCCCATCTCTTGACCGCCCTGCCCCGCGCCACGATTGCTGAGATGGCGTCGGCCAAGGTAGTGGTAACCCTCACCGGTGACCTGCGTGAAGAACTTCCCGTCCTCTTCTTGCGCTTGCGCGAGGCCATAACCAAGGGTTCGACTGCTTTGCTTGAGCTCGCTCCTCGGGCCACGCCGCTGAGTGCTTTGGCCTCAGCTTCGCTGTCGCTTCGTCCCGGTGAAGAACTCTCGACGATGAAGGCCATTCTCGGTGATGACGCAGTGGCTGCCAATCTTTCCGCTCATCCTGAAGGCCCAGCCTTCAGTGGCGAAGCCCTGGCCACAGCGCGTGCTTTGCTTGCCGGCAATGGTGAAGATGTGGTCTTTGTTGTTGGCCGCTCATCCCTGGCGACTGCATCGGCCTACCTTGAAGCAGCAATACACTTCATCGCTGAGCGTCTGCCCGAGGCTCGTTTCTTGCCAGCCCTTCGTCGCGCCAATGTGAACGGCGCCATTGACATGGGCCTTGCTCCTGGCCTGCTGCCGGGTCGCGTTGATCTGGAAGCCGGTCGTAGTGCCTTTGGCGAAGTATGGGGAAGGGCACCTTCCTCTCGTGGCCGTAGTACCGGAGAGATCCTCACCGCGCTTGCCGCTAATGAGCCCACTGCTCCTCGCGTCCTGATCCTGCTTGGTGCGGATCCGCTTGCGGACTTCCCTGATGCCGATTTGGCTGCTCGTGCTCTAGCCAATGCCAGCTTCGTGATTGCTTTGAGCGCCCACGAAACGCCTTCGGCAAAGGCTGCAGATGTGCTCTTTGCTATTACCGCCAGCCATGAAGAGTCCGGGACGGTGACCAATATCGAAGGTCGCGTGTCGAATATTGCTCAAAAGCTCGTAGCTCCTGGCTTCTCCTGGCCGGCGTGGATGGTTGCGATTGAACTTGCCGATGCACTTGGCCATGAGCTTGGCTTCAGCACGGTCGAAGCGATAACCGAAGAGATTGCCGCTGTGGCTTCGGCCTATCACGGCATTAGCGCTGATGCTCTAGCTCAGGCCGCCGCAATCGAGGGCATCTTGGCACCGATGACTGATGCAGTCGCGGCGAAGGTGGCTGGGCCGCTTGATCCTGTGGCCTTTCCCGGCCTTCAGGCGCTTGAGCGCATTGGCTTGGCCGCTCGTGAGGGCCATGTGGTTCTCGAGGCCAGCAGTCTTCCTCCTGCCTTTGACAGCTTGATCACGGTCTCCATGGAAAGCGGGGGGAGCCAACTTCCTACGCCGACTCCCGATGCCTATGCCTTGCGCCTAGTGGTGAGCCGCAGGCTCTATGACGGCGGCCTTGGCGTAGCGGCCTCACCTTCTCTTGCTCACCTGGCGGATGAGGCGACCATTCGCCTTAACCCTTACGACCTTGAGCGTGTGGGCGCAGGGCCCGATACCAAGGTCCGCGTGCGTAGTGCGAAGAACTCATTGATCATGAAGGCAAGTGCTGATGCCGGGGTTATCCGTGGCACTGCTGAGATCCCCTTCAACTTGAGCGATGGTGAGATTGCAAACGTTGCTGCAAGCTTCATCACCTTTGGTGAAGCAGTAACCGATCTACGGTTGGAGTCACTGTGACCCTTGCCGTGATGAACACCAATGGCGATCCCCTCTACTGGGGTGGCGTCCACTGGGCGGGTCTAGTGATCACGCTCATCAAGGTCGTCGTGGGTTTTGCCGTCTGCATGGGCTCGGTCACCTTGATGATCTGGTTCTTGCGTAAGGCCATCTCCGACATGCAGAGCCGTATTGGTCCTAACCGAGTTGGCCCCTTTGGTCTTCTGCAGACCCTTGCTGACGGCATCAAGCTCTTCTTTAAAGAAGACCTCCTGCCCGAGAACGCTGACCCCTTCGTCTTTAAGCTCGCGCCCTACCTGTCTTTGGTGACCGCCTTCTTGACCTTCGCGATCATTCCCGTTGGCGGAACAGTGACGGTGGCGAGCCATACCTTCGAACTTCAGGTTGCTGACCCGCCTATTGGCATCTTGCTCATGCTGGCCATGTCGGGCATCAGCGTCTACGGGGTCATGCTCGCGGGTTGGGCTTCGGGCTCGAAGTATCCACTGCTGTCTTCAGTACGCTCGAGTGCGCAGATGATTTCCTACGAAGCTGCCCTTGGCATGTTGGTGGTCACCGTCGTCATGATCACGGGCTCGCTTTCTACTCGGGCCATCGTGGATGCTCAGGCAGGAGCCTTCTGGCACTGGAACCTGATTCGCCTCGGTGTTGTTCCCTTCTTCTTGTTCTTCATTGCGATCACTGCCGAGATCAACCACCCACCCTTTGACGTGGTCGAAGCCGAGAGCGAACTCGTCAGCGGATTCAATACCGAGTACTCATCGATTCGTTTTGCCCTCTTCTACCTCGCAGAGTTTTTGAACACCATCACCATGTCGGCCATCATGGTCACCCTCTTCTTTGGTGGCCCAGCTGGTCCCGTGCCGCACATTGCTCACGTGGCTTGGGTCTTCCCCATCCTGTGGTTCCTCGTGAAGGTTGTTGGCTTCTCTTTTGCCTTCGTCTGGATTCGCGCCGCCCTACCCCGCTTCCGTTATGACCAGGTCATGGAGTTGGGTTGGAAGCGACTCATTCCTCTGAGCCTGGCGTGGATGCTGCTAGTGGCTGGCTTCATGATCTCCGCTACTTGGGGGATTGCCATGGCGGTCTTGATCGTGCTTGGCTCCGCACTTTTGGGCCGGAGTTTTCTCTTGGGCGATGATCGCGTTGCCGCCGACCGCAGTGTCTTGCCTTCCGTTGGTGCTCGTCCCGTTGACCCTGCCGACATCCGTCGCATGAGTGATGGAAGGGAGGCCTGATGGGTTTTCTTGATGACATTCGCTCTGAATTGAGTTTCCTTGGTGGCTTCTCCCTGACTGGTCGTCACTTGTCGCGCCGTCGGGTCACCTTCCAGTATCCCGATGAGAAGAAGCCCAAGCATCCCCGCCAGCATGGCCGTCACGTCCTCAACCGTTACGAAGACGGCATGGAGAAGTGCATCGGCTGTGAACTCTGTGCTGGGGTGTGCCCTGCAGACTGCATCTACGTCCGTGGCCTCGACAACCCACCCGATCACCCCGTCTCACCCGGTGAGCGCTATGGCTATGTCTATGAGATCAATTACCTGCGCTGCATTCACTGTGACCTCTGCGTAGAGGCCTGCCCCACGGAGGCCATTACGGAATCCAAGCTCTTTGAGTTCTCCTTCACGAACCGCTCAGACGCGATTTACACCAAGGCCGAACTCGTTGTTGATGATGCTGGGATGCCCAAGAAGCTTCCCTGGGAAGACTGGCGCGAAGGTGATGACCTGTTGACCTCAGGTTGGATGCGCGCCACCTCGCCCAGCGGTTCTGCTGCTTACGAGGGTGAGCCCCAGTGGTCGGCGGAACTTGGCTATGGCGTCCGTGCAGCTGAGGGTGGGCAAAGCGATAAGCGTGATGACGCAGCTACGGGCAACAAGCTGATCCGCGATGTCCTCGAAAGCCACCTCCTTCCCGAGGACATGCCGGCCTCAGGCATCGGTGTGGCTGGTCGTGTTGGTCGAGCCAAGGCCTCGGCAGCTCGCAAGAAGAGCGGCAAGATCCGTATCAGGGCTGCCAAAGCCAGTTCCAAGGAACGTCTTGAGGCCATGGCGCAACGCCAAGCCGAGCGCAACGAGACTGGCAACTGATCATGAATGTCCTGCTGGCTACCAATATCACCATCACCGATGCAGCCGTCTTTACGGTCGCAGCACTTGGCTGCCTGGTGGGGGCTCTTGGTGTAGTGCTTGCCCGTAACACCGTGCACGCAGCCCTCGCACTCGTGCTCACCCTCTTTGGTATCGCAGTGCTTTTCATTGAGCAAGAAGCTGACTTCCTCGCAGCCGTCCAGGTCATTGTGTATGCCGGAGCCGTCGTGGTGCTCTTCCTCTTCGTGATCATGTTCTTAGGCGTCGACCGCCGTGAGGAATTTGGCATGGAGGTCCTCAGCGCCCAGCGCCCCGTCTCTGCGGTTTTGGTGGCAGTAGTAATTGGCGTCTTGACGACCATGATGGCCACCGCGCACTGGGTGACGGGTGCCAAGCATGTTGCCGGGGCCACCCACGGTCCTTTTCAGAATGTGAACGATCTTGGTCGTTCTGTTTTTACGACCTACCTCTTCTCCTTTGAAGTCACGGCAGCTTTGCTCGTCATTGCTGTGGTTGGCGCAGTTACCTTGGCGAGGCGCTCTGGCCATGCCACCGCTGATGGACAACTCGAGCTTGATGCCTTCGAGCCCTTCCCGGGCGGGGAGGCACGACCATGAGTATTCCGGGCAGTTTCTACCTCGTGCTCTCGGCAGCACTCTTCTCCATTGGTGCGGTCGGCGTGCTCTTGCGTCGCAACATCTTGGTGATGTTCATGTGCATTGAACTCATGCTCAACGCGGCCAACTTGGCTTTTGTTACCTATTCACGGCTACTCGGTGACATCGGTGGCCAATCCATTGTCTTCTTCGTCCTCGTTGTTGCAGCCGCTGAGGTAGTCGTAGGTCTGGGCATTGTGGTTGCCGTCTTCCGCCGACGCTCAAATGCAGTAGCTGATGATCTTTCGAGCATGAGGGGCTGACATGGTTTACGCCGCTGTACTCATGCCCTTGCTGCCCCTTTTGGGCTTTGCCATCTTGGTGACCTTTGGTCGTCGTCTCGGTGAGCCCGTTTCAGGGTGGATAGGCACTGCCGCCATTGGTGGCTCTTTCCTTGCGGCCATCGTGACCCTCACTGGCTTGCTCGGTCTTGACCGTGAGAGCCGCAGCGTGGTCCAGCACCTCTTTCCCTGGATTCAGGCCGGTGGCTTCAAGGTTGAAGCCGGTCTGCTGATTGACCCACTGTCGATCACCATGTGCCTCTTCATTACTGGTATCTCTACGCTCATCCACCTCTACTCCGTGGGTTACATGCACGGGGAGCGGGACTTCTCGAAGTTCTTTGTGTATCTGAACCTCTTCGTGGCTTCCATGCTGATCTTGGTACTTTCTTCGAACCTGCTGGTCACCTTCGTGGGCTGGGAAGGCGTAGGTGTCTGTTCTTACTGGTTGGTGTCCTTCTACTTCGATCGTGAATCGGCCGCGAGTGCCGGTAAGAAGGCCTTCACCTACAACCGGATTGGTGACGTTGGCCTCCTGCTGGCGATGTTCCTGGTCTTTAAGACGGTGGGAAGCCTGGACTACGAGACGATCTTTGCCCACATGTCGAGTTTCTCGGTGACCATTGCCACCCTGGTCGCGCTGGCCCTCTTGCTTGCGGCGGCGGGAAAGTCGGCACAAATCCCGCTCTTCAACTGGCTACCTGATGCCATGGAAGGCCCCACTCCGGTTTCGGCCTTGATTCACGCCGCCACCATGGTGACCGCCGGTGTCTATCTCCTGTGTCGCATGGCACCGGTACTGCACGCTGCACCGGCAGCTCGTAGCACCATCGAGCTGGTCGGTGGGCTGACTGCTTTTGTGGCCGCAACGGTGGCGACCTCGCAGCGCGATATCAAGAAGGTTCTCGCTTTCTCCACGGTTTCACAAATTGGTTTCATGGTCCTGGCCGTCGGTGCCCAGGCCTACATCGCCGCCATGTTCTTGATGGTCACTCACGCCTTCTACAAGGCCCTGCTCTTCCTAGGTGCGGGTTCGGTAATCCATGGTCTTCACGACGAGCAAGACATTCGTCACATGGGTGCGCTGCGCAAGGTCATGCCCTGGACCTTTGGAACCTTCATGATCGGTTGGTTGGCCATTGCCGGTGTACCTCCCTTCGCCGGCTTCTGGGCCAAGGGTGATGTGCTCGCCAATGTGTGGGCCTCGAACAAGTTGCTCTGGGCTCTTGGGCTCTTCACGGCCTTGCTCACTGCTTATTACATGACACGCCTCTTCGTGGTGGCCTTCACCGGTAAGCCCAACTACGAGCTTGAGGGCCCCCATGGTGAGCCCGCGATCGCTACTCCTCACGAGTCGCCCTGGACCATGCGTTTGCCCCTCATCATCCTGGCTGTCTTTGCCTTCGGTGCGGGGATCTTCGACCTGCCCTGGGCCCACCGAGATTCCATGGTGGGCTTCTTGGAGCCAGTCTTTATCCACGGCCATGCCTTCACCGAGATTCACGAGTCCACGACGCTGCAGATCATCTTGGCCGGCGCTGATGCGCTCGTGGCCGTACTGGGTTTGGCTCTGGCCTTCAAGCTCTGGCGTGGAGGTAGCGAGCGGCCCGAACTCGAGCCAGAGTTCTTCGTCAATGTTTGGCACTGGGATGCTGCCTACGACAAGGTCATCGGTCGACCTGCACAGCGACTTGCTGCCTTCGCTGCTGATGTGGTCGACGTGAAGATTATTGACGGCGCGGTTGAGGGCAGTGCTGCAGGCATCGGGCGCTTTGCCCAGTGGTTGCGTGGAGCTCAGACCGGTTACGTGCGCCACTACGCCTTAGCCATAGTCGCTGGTCTTGCCCTTCTTTTGGCCTATCTCCTTGTGGCGGTGCACTAGCGATGAATCACTCTTCTTTTCCTTGGCTTGAACTCTTGGTGCTGGTCCCCCTTGTGGGAGCCATTATCAGTGCGGGCGCCACTGGACTCAGTGCGCTTGTGCGAGAGCGTGTTGGTCAAGCTGCAGCACTCATCACCCTGGGCCTCAGCATTGCGGTCATCATCGGTTTTGCTGCTCACGATGGGGGCTATCAATTTGTCCACCACACGAGCTGGATTTCTTCTATGGGCATCAGCTGGTTCCTTGGCGTTGATGGCATCTCACTCTTCCTCGTAGGACTTACTGCCCTCATTGTGCCCATCGTGCTTTACGGCGCTATGCCTGCCGAGCGCCGTCTGGCCTTCACCGCTTGGGTGCTGCTCCTAGAAGCGGCCTCCATTGGCGCCTTTATCTCGCTGGACCTTCTGCTCTTCTTCCTCTTCTTTGAACTCACCTTGCTGCCTTCGTATTTCTTGATTGTGGGCTGGGGTGGCAAGGAGCGTTCACGGGCTGCGGTGAAGTTCTTCTTGTATACCTTCTTCGGTTCGGCCTTCTTGCTGGTGGCCATCGTCTCCCTGGCGGTGCTGCACGAGCACCAGACCGGCGTCTTGACCTTCGCCTTCCCAGAATTGCTGAAGACCCATCTCTCCTCGACCACCGAGTTGCTGCTCTTCTTGGGCTTCTTGTCAGCCTTTGCGGTGAAGTCGCCGCTCTTCCCCTTCCACACCTGGTCGCCAGCCACCTACCGTGAGGCCCCGACGGGAGCGTCAATTCTGCTGGCCGCGATTCTGGCCAAGCTCGGTACCTACGGCTTCCTACGCTTTTGCATCACCCCCTTCCCTCACGCCACCCACACCATGACGCCAATCATGTTGACCATTGCGGTCATCGGGATTCTCTACGGTGCTGGGGTTGCAGCAGTGCAGCGTGATTTAAAGCAGCTTGTGGCCTACTCCTCGCTGTCCCAGGTGGGCTTCATTGCCTTGGGGGCCTTCGCGCTTTCCACCCAGGGACTTTCGGGTGCAGTGCTGTTGATGTTCAACCACGGCATCATCACCGCCGCGCTCTTCTTGCTTATCGGCATGATTGCCGCACGGCGCGGGAGCTGGGACATCACCCAGCTTCGCGGTCTTCAAGGCCCTGCGCCCATCATGGCCGCAGCCTTCACCCTGGTGATGCTCGCCTCCATTGGCCTGCCAGGGCTGAGTGGCTTTGTGAGTGAATTCCTCGTGTTGCTTGGTACCTTTGCCACCCACCCTTGGTGGGCGGCCGTTGCTTCCTTGGGCGTGGTCCTAGCTGCGCTGTATTTGCTTTGGGCCTACCAACGCGTTTTCCACGGCAAGGCCGAGGGAGCCAATGCCCAGATAGTTGACCTCAGCATGCGTGAACGGCTCGTACTCGTGCCACTGATTGCCCTCATTGTGGTGCTGGGAATCTTCCCGAACCTCCTGCTGGACCGTATTAATCCTTCGGTGCAAAAGATCGTTGATCACTCGGCTCAGGTTGTCTCAAGCTCGGGAGCACAGCGATGAACCAGCTCGTGACACCAAGTTCTTCAACGGGTCTGCTCCACGCTCCCTCGGTGAGTTACCTCTCACTGTGGCCCATGGCAGTGATGTTCCTCGGCGCACTGCTGCTGCTCGCCATTGCGGCGCTCGTGCGAGGACCAGTTCGCCGCCAATTTGCAACAGCGGGAACCGTCGTTGTTGGCCTGGGCTCGCTCATTGCCTCCTTTGTGCAATGGCATCAGGTCTCCACTAAGGGTGCTTGGTCAACGCTGACGGGTTCAATCACGACTGATGGTTTCGCGGTGATGGTCAACATCATCGTGTCGGCCTCAATGATCATTGCGGCCTTGATTGCTGATGGCTACCTCGCTAGAGAGAAGATCGAGGGCGCAGAGTTTCATGTACTCGCGCTCTGTTCAGCCACGGGTGCCATGGTCATGGGCTCAGCCAATGACCTCATCGTGGTCTTCTTGGGACTTGAAATTCTCTCTATTGCGCTCTACGTCTTGGCCGCCTTTAACCCGAGGCGCGCCGCTTCAGGCGAGGCGGCAATGAAGTACTTCATCTTGGGCGGTTTTGCCTCCGCCATCTTTGTCTACGGGATCGCGATGACCTATGGCGCAACCGGGACCACAAACATTTCTCAGATCGCTAGTTACCTTGCCAAGGTTTCGCTCCTGCACAATGGCCTCGTGCTTGCCGCACTCGCCATGCTCATTGTGGGCTTCGCCTTCAAGGTGGCAGCGGTGCCCTTCCATCTCTGGACTCCTGACGTCTACCAAGGCGCCCCAACACCGGTGACTGGCTTCATGGCCGCCGTTGCCAAGGTTGGCGCCTTCGCCGCCATGCTGCGCGTGCTGCTCTCCGCCTTTGGTAGCACTGCTGATTCTTGGCGACCCATCATCTATGTTTTGGCCATTGCCTCACTCATCGTGGGTTCGGTGGGCATGGTGGTGCAGCGCGATGTAAAGCGCATGCTGGCCTATTCCTCGATCAGCCACGCTGGCTACATCCTCTTAGGCGTGCAGGCCGCCACGGCTCGTGGTGTCTCTGCCTCTCTCTTCTACCTCGCTGCCTATGCCTTCTTGGCACTCGGAAGCTTTGGCGTCATCACCGTTCTGGCCGGAGGACCTGATGCTGATCACGACCTAGGTCGCTTCCGTGGACTCCTGAGCCGCCAGCCACTGCTAGCAGTGGCCTTTGTGATCTTGCTGCTCGCTCAGGCTGGGACGCCATTCACGACTGGCTTCCTTGCCAAGTTGGGCGTCATCACCGCAGCCGTCTCGGCTGCTTCGACGCCACTGGCCCTCGTGGCCATGCTCTGTGCGGTCATTGGTGGTTTTGCCTACCTGCGCGTCGCCATCACCGCCACCGCTCCTGAGGGCACTGATCTTTCGCTCCTAGGGGTGGATATCAGCATGACTCCTGGCAGCCAGGTCAAGGTGCCGGTCACTAGCGCGGTGGCCATTGGTCTCTGCGTGCTGGTCACGGTGCTCTTCGGCCTCTGGCCAGCACCACTCACGCAGCTTGCCCACCAGGCCTCCTTGCTCTTCATCGCCTAATTCACGGTGGCAGAGCTATGGATTGCCGACCACGAAGGCTCGCGGTCGGCAGACCCTGAAACCCAGTTGCTGATTGAAGCCCTCGATCGCCTCGGGCTTACTGCCGTCCGCCGCGACTGGCACCAGCCTGGCGCTTGGGACACCACGAATCTCACCCTGATTCGATCCACCTGGGACTACACGACTTGTCTCGATGACTTCCTTGCGTGGACGCGAGCAGTGCCAGGCCTCGAGAACCCGGCTGAGGTCATTGCCTGGAACTGTGACAAGTCCTACCTCCTCGAATTGGCGGCATCTTCGGTTCCCACCGTTGAAAGCCTCGTACTTGCCGCGGGGGAGCAGGCCGCATTGCCCAGTGGTCCACTGGTAGTCAAGCCCGCCATTGGAGCTGGGTCGAGATTGGCCGCAAGCTTTGCGAGCGCCGGTCCTGATCTCGATGCTCACCTTCAGCAGATCTGGGCAAGCGGTTCGCGAGCGCTCATCCAGCCTGAAATAGCTTCGGTGGCTGCAGTGGGAGAACTCAACCTCGTCTTCTTCGGTGGCGAATACAGCCATGCGGCACGCAAGGGTCCGATGTTGGGTCGTGAAGATGATCTCGACCCCTCTGGACTATCAGTGCGCGAGAACCTGAGCTTGGAGATCGCACCAGCGCAAGCCATTGCGGTGGCGAAGAGCGCAATGGATGCCGTGGAAGCGATTGGTCTCACGCGTCAAGCTCTGCTCTATGGTCGCGTCGATCTCTTTGAAGACGACGGCAACTGGCTCGTCAGTGAACTTGAACTCATTGAGCCGGCCTTGTTCTTACACCTTGCGGAAGGCTCAGCGGACAACTTGGCGAGCCAGGTGCTCGCTCGCCTTGACGAGCGCTAGGCGATATCAAACTTGAGGAAGCTGTGCAGTATCTACCGGCGACGGGCTGCTGAGTTCAATCGTTTCGAGTTCTGCCAGCAGATCTGCGGGTATGACTGAGGCGCTGAGGCGATCGTCACTTTGGCGAAAGAGTTTGCCGATGACGGGAATCTCGGTGATCGCTTCGGCGCGAAGAATCTGCACGACGGTGGGGAGGAAATTCTCTGCTGAGTCAAAGCAGATGTAGCGGGGCAGCCAGGAAGGTCGATACTTGGCATTGAACTTCCACAGCGTCTCTATGGGGAGCACTCCCGAGAGCCTTTGCAGGCCCCAGCGCTCGATCCTGATGGCGAGAGAATCTCCGCGCTCCCCATCAAGCACGGAGCGCATGGCGGAGAAGTTGAGGGAAAGACCATGGTCCCCGGCTTCGCGAAGATGATCAATGGTGGCGCAGAGGGCGTAGTCGAGGAGGCCATTGGGATGCTCGGCAGGGTCGCGGCGCATGAGGTCTAAGGACCAACCTCTAATCGCGGGTGAAGGCACGAACTGGCACATGGCAGCGGGCTGTCCATCAGGCCCGGTGACAATGGTGAGGAGTAGTCCCTTGTCGCGAGGGTCAAAGAGCCTGCCGAGCATCATGGAGAAGCCTCGCTCTGCTTCACCACGGCGCTTGAGGTCAAGGAGCTCAGCGAGGGCAGGAATGCGCTCACGGGGGACATCATTGGGATCCAAGGTCTCCACGCTGTAGCCAGCGCGCTCTATGCGACTACAGGCCTGTCGTAGACCCTTCATCTTCCCGCCCTGAAGACTGAATTCGCGAACATTGACCACGGCTTCGTCTCCAAGGTAGAGGTGGCGCATGCCGGCCTCACGGTAGATGGGGAGCCATTCCTCAGCAGCGGCCATGATGGCCACTCCCCAGCCATGGGTATCGGCAAAGGACCTGAAGGCTGCCCACACCTGGTCACGCTCGGTGAGGGGTCCTATGGGATCGGGAGAGACGAGGCACATGCCTCCATAGACGGCGTAGGCAACAAGGGAGTCTCGCCAGAAAAACCATTGTTTGTCGTCACGCAGAGCGAAGTAATCCAGGGTGCCGTAACCGTGACGTCGAACAATGTCCCTAGCTCGATGTTCGGCAGCCTTGCGCTCGGAACTGCGCTTGGCAACATTCAGTCTTCGCGCTACCACCGGCCGCGTGGCTTGAAAGAGTGCGGTGACTAAAAGTGCAATGCCTGTCGTAAAGAGGATGGGATACACGAAGTCATCAATATGTTCAGGGAGTGCAATGGAGTCAATACCCGCCAAACGTTCCGCACAGGCGGCCAGCACCAAGGGCCAGGCTGGCAGTTGGTGATTCGAAAGGTCGGAGATCTGGATCCCAATGAAGGCTGCACCCACCGCCACGATGCCGCCAATGAACAAGGTACTGAGTGCGGTGGCCAGTGAGCCCTGCTCAGTTTCAGCGCGAAAGTAGCGCTGCTCAACGAGCAAGAGCATGAGTACGACTGCGGTGGTGAAAGAACCAGTGATGGAAACTTCATGGGCCAGATGCAGACCCAAGGTCACTGCGAGCAGCCCCACGGCAACCTTCCAGGGCCTGCGCTGTCCACGCAGCACGCCTCTGGCCAGCATGGTGAGGGCTATCCCCGAGACCGCCACCAAGGCGCCCGCTGTTTGAGAGGCACCGAGAGGAAGGTAGGCGCTGACCACGTGCAGGCGGTGGCGCAGCGGTGGTGAAGCAGCCAAGAGAATATCGATCAGGCCCGTGGCAAAGAGGGCGGATGCGGTGATGCGTCGAATGCGACGGGCGTGAAGCCGCTCGCGCGCAATATCGGGAGCCGGGGGCCAGGAATTTCCCGTAGGCCAAGAGGCCACCATGGCTGGGTGGAGATCGGCAGCAGCCTTACGACCCTTGACCGCGGCATATCCCGTGACGATGCGCTCAGTGACGGTGGAGAGCGGAAGATCAATGTCAGCCACGACGAGGCGGACATGAAGGGATGCTCCGGTCTCGACTTCTAAGGAGCTGGCTTGCCGATGGTGGAGAAAAACCGGTGGAAGGCCAAGATTTCCATGGTGCTCACGCACGATCTCCGTGGTTCCACCTGGCGAGGCGAAGAACCCTCCCGAGAGGTGAGTGAGCTCAGCCCGCAAGGAGCCGCCGACAATCACTCCGCTGATGCCATCGCTCAGCCTCGCTACGGCGTAGTCGAGCGCCGAGCTCTCGTTGACACTCAGCACCTGGGCTGGAGCGTCGCTCGCCATGCCCGCATTCGTGGCCTCAGATTGAGAGAAGAGCCGTCTGGACCAGAGCCACACGGCTAAGCCAAGGAGTAGCTCGCTGCCGATGACCAGCGCGACGGTCACAATGGCGAGGTTTTCCCATTGGGCGTGCTGTGCGCGACTGATGAGTCCGCGCTTGCCAGGAATAATCTTTTCGAGGCCTGCGCTCACCCAGCTAATACGCACAGCTAGTGCGGTGATGATGGCCAAGAAGGGTGGAAGCCAGATAAATCTGGCCAAGCGCCGGTAGAGGAGACGAGAACTCGTGAAGCGGCGGCTTTGTTCAGCTTGCTCAAGGCGCTCCATGCCCACCAACCAAGGACGTTCACTGCTGAATCCACCGCGCTCGCCGGGATCGAGGCCTTCGTTGTGCTGGCCAGCTTTCACCTCGACGCGTTGCTCTCCGGCGCCAGTCTGTAGCACCATCAGGACTTCGCTTGCTGTCTCGAGATTGGCGAGCCTTGAGTATTGGGCAATCGCGCTGCTGGCTTCAGGATCTCGCCAGCCGGGCAGAACAATGACGCGCCGCCCTTGCGTGGCGGTGAACTGCTCTAAGGCTTTGACAAGGCTTGGGTGAGCATCGAGGGCCTTAGCCATCAGTTCGGGAGTAGGCGTGTCTTCACAGAAGAGATTGCCGGCCACGATGATGCTCCCTGCGCCCTCCCAATGCTCAAGGGTGAGGGAGAGTTCTCCGGCAAGGGCTAGGGATGACGGACTCGCCTCTTGAGAGAGGAGGAGGTCGGAAACAACCAAGACCCGGCTCCCTAGGGCTACCGGAAGCTCGATGGCTTCGGGTTCTGGTGCCCCGGCGGTCATGCTCACCTCCCCATCGTAGGGCTGAGTCAGGAAAGGGCCGGACCAGTTATCTCGGCCTTCGGGTAGCGTCAAAGACCGTGGTCGACCTTCGCATGCAGCCAAACTGGGCTTGGAGAAACACATCGCTCAAGCCTGCCTCAGCAGTGGTTTTTGATATCGATGGGGTGCTCAGCGATGCCGCGGGTCGCCAGCACTACCTCGAGCGCGGAACCCGTAATTGGCACGCCTTCTTCGAGGCCTGCGGCGATGACCCTGTCATCGAAGAGATCGCCACCTTGCTGTCCTTGCTCTCTAGCGAACTACAGGTCGTCCTCTTAACTGGTCGCCCCCTTCGTGTTCAGCCTCAAACCCTGGCCTGGCTCGAGCGCTACGGCCTGCGCTGGGATGTGCTCGTGATGCGCGACTGGGGTGATTACGACTTCGTGACGGACTTCAAGCGCGGGGTGGTGGGGGAGTTGCGATCAGCTGGCTTTGATTTGAAGCTTGCCTTTGAGGATGACCCAAGCAACCACGCGATGTATGTGGCCGAGGGCATCCCCTGCGTCTACGTCCATTCTGGCTACTACGAATAGCGCTTCGCGCGCAGCCAAGCCAACAAGAGCAGGCCAAGGGCAAGAAGGAAGAAGGGCCACGCGCCAAGAACGCTGGCAATGGTTTCCCCTTGACGGAGCCTAAGCCGGCCCGTCAACACCGCCTGTTCACCGAGTTGGCTGCGCTGTAGGACGCTTCCCCTATTGGTGATGAGTGCCGAATATCCCGTGGGTGCGGCTTGGACGAGATCGCGACCGGCGGTGACCGCATCGAGCTGGGCTGCGGCGATTTCCAAGGAGGGAATCTGAGGACTGGGATAGCTCGAGGCATTGGTGGGCAGGCTGAGCAATTGCGCTCCATGCTGGGCTTCGACTCTGGCGAGGCGGTCGTAGAAGACCTCGTAGGAGATGGAAACACCAATGGGCCCTGCTGGGCTTGGAAGCACCCCATTGCCCTTGCCTATGGTCGCGTCATTGGGTACTTGGTCGAGATTGACAAACTTCGAAAGCAGCTTACGAAAGGGTACGTATTCACCAAAGGGAACGCGGTGGCGCTTGACGATGGTCCCTAGCCACTGACCATCAGGACCAAAGCCCACGACGGCATTGGTGAAGTGATGCCCAGCTTCTTCTTTGGTGACCCCAATAAGCACGGTGGCATGGAGGCGCTGCGCCTCTTGACGGATTTGCCACTCTGCCGGCGTGCCCCCGATGCCCGCGTCAGTCGCATCCACATCTTCGGGAAGTAGCACGAGGCCTCCGGCAAGATCGTGAACACTAGACAGGGCTTTGAGGTGCGCGGCCAAGACCGTATTGGGGTCAACGGCTAAGGCTGAAAGTCCGCGTGCTCCACCACCCTGCACCGCGGCCACCTTGATGCTCCTGGTTGGAGCGCCACCGTCAGGTGCCACCGAGGAAAAGGAGACGAGGATAATGAGACCAAGGGCAGCAAAAAGACCGGCAGGTCTTGGTCCTTGCACGATGGCGACAAGGGCTGCGCCAGCAATTGCGGTCAACGCACAAACCAGCAAGGGCGTGCCGAGGCGTGCACTCTGCAGGAGGGGTCCGCTGACTTGACCCTGCGCGAGGTCAGCAATGGGGAGACCGCCGAGCGGAAGATGGTCGCGGATGCCGGTGGCCACGACGAGGGCGGCTGGGATGCTCCAGAGGCCTGAGTTGCCGTGGGGGCTAGCCGCGAGGACGAGGGCGATGATTGCTGCCTCGACCAGCATGAGCAGGACTGCTCCCACAGCAGTGAAGTGCCAAGACCACCAGAGTCCAGGAACAATCCAAGCAAGGGAAAAACAACTAGCGACAACGAAGCGATGCCAAGATCTTGCATCCAGCATCGCGACGATGAGCAGGCTGATGCCGACAATGCCCAAGGGCCAAATCCCTAGGGGTTCGAGCGAACTCGCCACGAAAAGGCCGCCAATGAGCGCACTGAGCCAAGGCCTCTTCAAGCCAGGAGGGCTTGGCTGTACTGATGCTTCAGCCACCCTTATGACTTTGCCTCTAGGCCAGCAAGGATGTTCTGCGCTGCGGCGCGACCTTGGCCGATGCAGGCCCCAATGCCGACACCATGCAATGCGGCGCCAGCAATGCTTAAGCCTCCTAGGCGATCAAGTTCAGCCTCGATGGCCGCAACTCGTCGCAGGTGGTGAACCCGATGCTGAGGAAGGGCATGCATCCAGCGGGTGACATTGAGCACTTCGCCCCGCTTTTCGGCCTTCAAGAGGAGGCCGAGTTCTTGAGCAATGCGCACTCCGAGCTCTTCATCACTGAGCTTTGCGAATGAATCGTCATCGATCTTGCCCACCGAGGCGCGAATGAGTAGCTCACCCTCGGTGGCGAGGTGGGGCCACTTGCGGCTGAGAAAGGTGACTGCGGTGGCGAGCAAGGGGCCATCAATGCCGTCAAGATGCGAGGCCGAAGGGATGAGGATGCCGGTGCCACTGCTGGGCAGCGTCACTGCTCTTGGATCAAAGGAAAGCGTGATGGTGGCGACACTGGCGTAGGGAATATCAGCGAGCAGCCGAGCAGCATTGGGGGCAAGGTCAGCAAGGAGCAAACTCGCCGCTCCGGCTGGCGTCGTGATGATCACGCCGTCGGCTTCAAGATTTTCCTCGCTGGTGCTCACCGTCCACGAAGATCCGGATCGATGGAGGCCAGTGGCCGAACAAGAGCGTTTGATCTGCACGCCCTGCTCGCGCAGGTAGTCCTCGAGGGCGCGAGGGAGCGAAGCCACAGAGGCATCCAAGGAAGCAAAGATCCCAGCCCGTCCTGGGCCACTCGGAGCTGAACTTGGCGTTGTTGTGGCCACTGGCTTTGGTCGCATGGCCGCCATGAGGCTGCCTGCATGTTTTGCGGCGTCGAGGAGTTGGGGGAAGGTCGCACGCGCGGAGAGCTCTTCGACTCTTCCAGCATGGATGCCACCCACCATGGGATCGATGAGGGTCCTGACCACTTCTCGACCAAGTTTGCGACCTATGAAGGGGCCAATGGCGAGGTCATCTATCGGGCCCCGTGAGGCGGGCCAAGGAAGGAGGCGATCGAGGCCAGCCCTGACAAGACCCCGCCAGGAAAGCACCCCACTGCGGGCCAAAGCTCGCCACTGCGTGGGTAGTCCCATGACGAGGTGGCCAGGCAGGGCGCGGAGTTTCCCACGCGCAACAATGCTCGCGCCTGAGGCTCCAACGTCGCGCAGGTCAGCAGTCCTGCCTAGTTCAGCGAGCAGAGTAAAGGTCTCCTCACGCCGAGAGAGGAAACCATCGGGGCCAAGGTCTATGGCGCGACCATGGATATCAACCGAGCGAATTTTCCCGCCAAGAATGTCATCGGCTTCGAGCATGGTGATGAGTCCGTCGAAGCCTGAGTGCTTGAGTTCGTAGGCAGCACTCAAGCCCGTGATGCCGCCACCAATGACGACAACGTGCCGGGGCATTTAGCGCACCCGTTGACCACGGCGATGGGCGACATCAGCGAGGAGGCTGGTGAAGCTGCTGTCGTCGTTAAGCGAACGCGTGCGCACCAAGGTGAGGCCCAGATCATCGGCCACGGCTTTTGCTTCGATGTCGACGTCAAAAAGCACCTCAAGGTGGTCGGCGACAAAGCCAATGGGGCAGATCACCACAGCCTTAATTCCAGCAGCAGCCTGTTCAGGAAGGACGGCCAAGATGTCTGGTCCTATCCAGGGGTCCTTGGTGCGTCCGGCAGACTGCCAGGCCACGAGGTGATGCGTGAGGCCGACCTTGGCCGCAACCGCCTCAGCCGATTGTGCGACTTCATCGGGGTAAGTGTCGCCTTCTAGGAGCACACGCTCGGGAAGGGAGTGTGCAGTAAAGATCACCACCGTGGAGCGAGCAAGTTCAGCGGGGATCTTTGTGAGTGCTTCGTCGACGCGCTCTGCCATCAGAGCAATAAAGGCTTTTTCGGACCACCAGCGTTCGATGCCGAGCAACGGGGGTCCATCGACGAGTGCTTCCTTGGCTCGAGCCAGGTACTGACCGGTGCCCATGGTGGAGCCGTGGGGGGTGAGCACGAGGCCCACAATGCGCTCTACGCCGGCAGCGGTGAGCTCGGCAGCGGCAGTCTCAATCGAGGGCTCGGTGTACTTAGTTCCGAGGGCAACTAAGTATTCGCCGGGGTAGTCACGATCGAGGGCTGCACGGATCCCAGCAACCTGAGCATCGGTGCGTTCGGCGAGGGGGCTAATGCCACCAATGGCCTTGTATCGACGCTGAAGGTCGGCAAGCAACTCCGGGGTCGGTGGGTGACCATGGCGGATCTTTGTGTAATAAGGCTCCACTTCTTCAGGTGAGCCTGGGGTTCCATAGGCCATAACTAGGACGCCGATAGTCATGCTGTCACTCCTGCTCGACCGCGCTCATGGACGCGCTTAACCACTTCGGTCAGCACGTCGGGATTCGTTTCTGGCAATACGCCATGACCAAGGTTAAAGATGTGGCCAGGAAGATTGCCAGCATCTTCCAAGATGGCGTCGGTGGCCGCAAGGGGAACCTCGAGATCGCCTAGGCAAAGCACGGGATCAAGGTTGCCCTGCACCGCTATTCCCGGGCCAACACGCTCACGGGCCTCGGAAAGAGGAATGCGCCAGTCGACGCCGATCACCTGAGCGCCAGAAGTGGCCATGGTTGCTAAGAGCTCAGAACAGCCAACCCCGAAGAGAATGGAGGGCACCCCCATGCTTGCTACCGCTGCCAAAACCTTGCGGGAAGAGGGCAGGGCAAAGCGCTGGTATTCAGCAACTGAAAGTACGCCTGCCCAGGAGTCAAAGAGCTGGATTGCCTGGGCTCCGGCAGCCACCTGAGCCTGCAGGAAGCTGATGGAGAGATCAGCGAGCTGGTCGCAGAGTTTTGCAAAGAGCTCGGGATCAGTGTGCATGAGGGACTTAACGAGGGCAAAGTTCTTCGAAGGCCCACCCTCAACGAGGTAACTCGCAACCGTGAAGGGGGCACCGGCGAATCCGATGAGGGCCGTTTCGCTCCCTTTGAGTTCCGCGGCAACCTGGGCGACAGTGCTGGAGACGTAGGGGATATCGACGTCGGGGTCCATGGGCCGAAAGCGCTTCAAGTCTTCAGCGCTGCGGAAGGGCTTTGCGACGACGGGGCCACGGCCGGGAACGACATCCACCCCAAAGCCAATGGCTGAAACGGGAACGACGATGTCCGAGAAGAGCACGGCGGCGTCTACGCCGTAGCGTCGCACAGGTTGGAGGGTGATCTCCGTAGCGAGGTCGGGATCGCCAATGGCCTCAAGAATGGAGCCGCTACCCCGCAATGCGCGGTATTCGGGCAGGCTGCGTCCGGCTTGGCGCATGAACCATACGGGGGTTCGTGAAACCGGCTGGCTTAGGCAGGCCCCGATAAAGGGGGCGGTCTGGCTTTCCACAGCGCCCCTTTCTTAACTCTCCTGGCGTTGAGCGAGCCAGCTGGGCTGACCCGGCACCCATCGTAGGCGTTGGGCTCGATGAATCGGAACGTCATCGAATTGCCTGAGGGCCTAGAGTGGTTAGTCCCCCATTTCGGGGCAAGGAGGTAGGCCATGAGCCATGAGCAGGACTTAGTCGAGGAGCAAGCCTTCCTTGACACTGCCTATGCCGCGCTTGAGGTCATGCGTTCCGAAGCCAACGCCATGATGGCTGACGTTCTCGATCTTGGGAAGGGTGGAACTTTTCAGTCTCGAACCGAGCGTGACATCGTGGTTCGCACCAGTTTGGCGCGGCTTAACCAGCTCGATATTGGCGACCAGGCACTCTGTTTTGGTCGCATTGACACCCATCCCAATGACGAGGTCCCCGATGGTGAGGTTTTTCGCATCGGCCGACTCGCGGTCTCCAACGATGAACTCGAACCTTTGGTAGTGGACTGGCGTGCCCCTATCGCCGAGCCTTTCTATAGGGCTACCGCCCTCGACCCTCAAGGACTTTCGCGCCGCCGACACCTCGCTATCCGTGATCGCAACGTTGTCGGGCTAGAGGACGAGTTCTTTGCCGACGCTGAGGGAAATCTCGTGCTTCCTAAATCGGGCAGTGCTGAGGTCCACGAAGGTCTCATTGAAGGAGGCATGGCCTTAGGTGGCGCAGGGGCACTGCTCACCGCTCTTGGCCAAGCCCGTAGTGGTCAGATGGGCGACATCGTCGCCACCATCCAACGAGAGCAGGACGAGATTATTCGCGCTCCACTCTCGGGAACGCTGATGGTGCAAGGCGGACCAGGTACTGGCAAGACCGCTGTTGCGCTTCACCGCGCGGCCTACCTGCTCTACACCCACCGCTTCCCTCTGGAGCGCCAAGGTGTTCTCGTATTGGGTCCTAACCCCTTATTCCTTCGCTACATCGAACAGGTCTTACCGTCACTTGGAGAAACGGGAGTTTCTCTCTCTACCATCGGTGGCCTCGTGCGCGAGATCAAGATCAGTGGCCAGGATGCACCTGAGGTGGCTGCGCTCAAGGGTGATCTGCGTATGACTCAGGTGCTGGCCCGTGCTGTTGCTACGCGTGAGCGCGCCCTCCGTCAAGACCTAGATATCCCCTACGGCATTGGTGTGCTCAAGCTCACCGTCGCTGATTCTGAGCAGGTCATTCGCCGGGCGCGACGACGACAGGGAACGCACAACCAAATCCGTCGTTTTGTGGAGACTGAACTCTCCAGAATTCTTGCCGAGCGTTATCGCCGCTTAGCGGGCTGGTCTGATGATGACGATGGCGAAGCCCTTGATGAGACCATGCGCCTCATTCGCGCTACTCCAGAGTTTTTAGAGATGCTCAGCCGAGTCTGGCCTCGCCTCTCCCCCCACGAACTTCTGCACGACCTCTTTGGGGCACTGCCGCTCATCCGTATTGCGGCTCGCGGAATCTTGAGCGAGGCCGACGCCGACGCTCTAGCGCGCCCTCGCTCGGGCGATCTCGACGAAGTTCCGTGGACCGTGGCCGACGCAGCCCTCGTGGATGAACTCCGAGAGCTCCTTGGCCCTCGCCACCCCGCGCGCAAGCGTCGGACGCAGGCTCGAGACGAGAACAGTTGGCCTGAGGGCCTTGAAGCCATCGTGACTCCTGAAGAGATTGCCGCCCTCGATGACCCAGCGCGTCGCTACGGCCACATTGTGGTCGATGAGGTTCAGGATCTCTCCCCCATGCAACTGCGTATGGTGGCGAGACGTTCGCTCGCTGGCTCAATGACGGTGGTGGGCGATATTGCCCAGGCCACCGGCCCTTGCCCACCCAAAGACTGGGCCGAAATTGCCGCACAACTCACGCCTAAGCGCGATCCGCTCCTCGTCGAACTCTCAGTGAGCTATCGGACGCCTGCAGAAGTCATTGAAGTGGCCCGCCACGTACTCGCGGTGGGGGCACCGGATATTGAGCCACCCAAGCCGGTGCGCCGCTCTGGCCTAGAACCGGTGATCAGGCAAGTTGAGCCTGCTGGGCTCTCTGCAGCACTGGGCGAGCTCACCAAAGCGGCCCAGGCGGCCATTGGGGAGGGGAGGGTGGCCGTCATCGTCCCTCCTGAGATCATGGGGGAAATGAGCAGGGCTCTTGAGGCCGCTGGCCTCAGCGTGGTGAATCCAGCTTTAGCCCCAGCAGTCGGGCTTCACGCCCCTTTGGTCATCCTTGCGGCAGATCAGGCCAATGGGCTCGAATTCGATGCCGTGGTGGTAGTAGAGCCCTCACTGATCGCCAGTCTGCATGGGAAAGCCATCAATCCTCGAGGGGTGAGGACCCTCTACGTCTCCATTACGAGACCCACGAGATTCCTTGCGGTCCTAGGTTGCGATACGGCACTCCTTCTGCCCACTAATGTCTAGGCATCCGAGAAATTGGTGTCGATATCCCCCTATCGAATAGGAACGTTCACGTGAGTCAGACCATCCCAGCAGACCCCGCGGTCCGCCCGACAAAGGTCGTCCACGATCGCCCGCCCATGCTGGCTATCGGGATCATGATCTGGCTTGGGTCGGAGTTCATGTTCTTCTCTGGACTCTTTGCCGCACTCTTTACGATTCGCTCTCAGTCACACGTGTGGCCACCAACCGGTACCAAACTCGACACCCTTCAGGCGGGCATTTTCACCATCATCTTGGTGGCCTCATCGGGAACCATGTGGATGGCGGTGCATCACGAAGAGTGGCGTCGTCGCGCAGAGGCCAAGCGTTGGGTAGTGATCAGCCTCATCATGGGAGCCCTCTTCCTCGGTAACCAAATCTACGAATGGACAACCCTGGAGACACGAGCAGGCACCAATGCCTTCGGCTCAATTTTCTTCATCTCCACGGGGCTTCACGGACTTCACGTATTCCTCGGACTGGTCGCCATGGTGCTGCTTTTGCTGCGTATGCGCGGTGAATCTGGGGCTCCGGGTGAGCTGGCCGCCTTCCAGGGTGTCAGCTACTACTGGCACTTTGTTGACGTCGTCTGGGTGGGTCTTTACTCCTGCCTCTTCCTACTGAAGTAACGAGGATTTTTATGAAAAAGCGCATGCTCATTCCGCTCGGCATTGTGGCCCTGAGTTCCATCGGTGGAACCTTCGCGATCTCTAGTGGTTCGGCCATGGCTGACACTGACCCCACCAGGGCCGCGGTCATCATGCCTACGTCGATAAAGGCGACCAATCCTCCTGCGGTTGCTCCAAGCGGAGTCAAAAACGCAGGCAACGCAAACTCTACGATCCGCCATTATAAAAATGGCCAGTTGCTTGCTTATGGCAACAGCGCAATTATTTACCGTGCACCTGCTTCAAATTTAGTCTCGCTCGGCGCCAAGCTCTATGCCTTGAACTGCGCTTCTTGCCATGGCGTCAAGGCCGATGGCGTAGCCGCGGATGGCTCTTCGGCCTACCCCGAGCTGGTTGGTCTTGGACCAGCAACCATTGACTTTTGGATCTCCTCTGGCCGCATGCCAGCTGCCGACCCCGTCCAGCTCCAGGCAGTGCGTAAGCCAGCCAAGCTTGACGCTCACCAGTCTGAAGCGATCGCTTCGTGGATCAACAGCCTCGAGCCCACCACGCCATACCTTCCTCAGGTGAACGTCAAGGGCGCTGACCTTGCCAATGGCAATGAGCTCTTTGCGCTGAACTGCGCTGCCTGCCACACGATTACGGGTGGTGGAGATGCCCTGGCTCATGGAACTATCGCTCCTTCACTGCACCCAGTGCCTGCCAATCAGGTCGTCGAGGCGATCCGAACTGGCCCGGGCAACATGCCGGTCTTCACCGGGAACCTGACCGATGCTCAGGTCCGTGACATCACGACCTATGTGACCACGACTTTGCAGAACCCTGCAACCACGGGAGGCGCAAACCTCGGAGGCCTTGGCCCCGTGGGTGAGGGTCTCATCGCGCTTGCCCTCGGCGTTGGCATTCTTGCTTTGATTGCCTTCTGGATTGGAGACCGGACGTGAGTCACGACGAAGCACACGCATCAATAACCACCGTGTCGATCGACGACGTGCGCATGCAGCCCAAGGCTAAGAACCCTGTGCGCACCGAGCGTTGGATCGCCTTTTGGCTCTTCATCGGCATCCTTGGTGTTGCTGGATTTGGCGCCGCCTACTGGGTTGACGCCAACCCTTGGGTAATCGGCACCAGTCTGGGCATTGGACTCTCCGCCATTGGTTACGGCCTCACTGCGTGGGGTAAGTACCTCATGCCTCAGGGACCCTTTGTTGAGGAGCGTCACCAACTCGGTAGTTCTCAAGAAGAGCGCGATGCCATGGCTGCAGCCTTGGTGGAGCGCGGTGGCTCAGTCTTCAAGCGTCGCAAGTTGCTCGGTGGCCTCCTCGGTGGTGGCCTAGGCATCTTTGGTGTGGTCGCTATCTTCCCCCTGTTGCGCTCCTTAGGGCCCTTGCCGGGAAAGACCCTGGAGGAGACCAACTGGAAGCGTGGCTCCAAGTTGGTCTACCAAGATGGTCGCCAGGTGCACGTTGGTGACGTCGCCATTGGTGGCATAGCCACGGTCTTCCCGAAGGGTTTTGAGCGTACGACGGAAGGCCAGGCCGTTGACCAGACCGTTATCATCCGCATTGCTGAGGGTGACTTTGTAACCCAGCCAGGCCGTGAGACCTGGGGGCCTAAGGGCTACGTGGCTTACTCCAAGCTCTGCACCCACCTCGGTTGCCCCGTTGGCCTCTACGAGCAGCAGTTGCAGTTACTGGTCTGCCCCTGCCACCAGTCGATGTTTGATGTCAAAAATGGCGGCCTTCCCCAATTTGGCCCCGCCCCTCGTCCGCTTCCCCAGCTCGCCCTCTACGTTGACAGCGATGGCTACCTGAGGGCTCAGGGCGGATACCACGAACCCGTCGGACCTGGCTACTGGGAGCGTTCATGACTGATACCGCTACAACTCGAGGAACAAGCAAGCGCGAAAAGCGTGAGCAAGCTGGGCCCTATGGCGCGGTAGGAAAGGTTGTCGGTGAGCTCGACGAGCGCCTTGGTATTGCCAAGGGTCGCGCCTTGCTCGACAAGATTTTCCCCGACCACTGGTCCTTCATGCTCGGCGAAATCGCACTCTACTCATTTGTTATTTTGCTTGCCACCGGCGTTTTCCTGACGCTGTACTACGTGCCGTCTCAGGAAGAAGTCATCTACCACGGCGTTTATGGCCCGCTTCGCGGCATGCATGTCACGCAGGCCTACGCATCAACGGTGGATCTTTCCTTCTCGGTTCGCGGCGGGTTGCTGATGCGCCAAATGCACCACTGGGCTTGCAACATCTTCATCGGTGCCATGGTCATTCACATGGCTCGAGTCTTCTTTACTGGAGCCTTCCGCAAGCCTCGTGAGCTGAACTGGTCAATTGGTGTCACGCTGATGACCCTTGCCATCCTGAATGGTTTCGTGGGCTATTCCCTCCCTGATGACTTGGTCTCAGGAACGGGTCTGCGTATCGGATTCTCCATTCTTTTGTCAGTTCCCTTGGTGGGTACCTACCTTTCCTTCTTCGTCTTCGGCGGGAACTTCCCAGGCACAGCGGTTATCCCGCGCTTCTTTATCATTCACGTCCTGCTTCTCCCCTTGGTGATTCTTGGCATGATCGGGGCTCACATGGGTCTGCTTGCCAAGCAGCAGCACACCCAGTTCCCTGGGAAGGGCAGAACAGAAAAGAATGTGGTGGGAACCCCGATGTTCCCAACCTTCATCGCGAAAGCCACGGGCTTCTTCTTTATGACTACTGGCGTGACCGCACTACTTGGTGCGCTCGTGGCCATCAACCCCATCTGGATTTACGGTCCATACGATGCGTCAAAGATTTCCTACGCCGTTCAGCCTGACTGGTACATGGGCTGGCTTGACGGAGCGGCGCGCATTATGCCGGCCTGGGAGTTCTCAAGTTTTGGCCACACCTGGCCATTGAATATTTTCGTCCCAGCCGTGCTCTTCCCTGGATTGATCTTCGGACTTTGCTACGCCTGGCCAGCACTGGAGCGTCGCCGCCACGGTGACAATGAGCTCCATAACCTCCTCGACAACCCTCGCGACGTGCCGCACCGCACCGCTGCGGGAGCTGCTGTCCTTGCGCTCTTGTTCACGGTCTTCGTGGCAAGTTCAACTGACGTGCTCGCGAACTTCTTCCACTTGAAACTTGATACGGTTCTTTGGGCCATGCGCTTCTTGGTGATCATCATTCCGGTCGTGGTTTACCCACTCACCTTTAAGGTCTGCCAGGAACTCGCAGAGTTGAGTGATGCTGGAAAGCGCAAGCGAGCGATGATCGTTTCTCGTACCGCCGAGGGTGAGTACGTAGCCGTTGAGGCTGATGTCCACCCTGAAGATGGCGAGCACGAGGCGGATGCCCTTCCGGTGCCAACCTTTATTGAGGGTCTCTCAGATGATGCAGCTAAAACTGCGGCCCCCAGTAATGGCGTGCGCCAAGTCGACCGCTAGGCCAAGAACTCCTTGCCTTAGCGGCAGGGCTGTCTTGATCAGGAGAGCAAAGCACCTGGAGTCCTAGGCTGCGGCTTGCCCTTAAGTTCCTCGAGAAGGCCCTTGGGGCTGGCTCAGCTTCCTAGAAGCTTCTGGGTGGCGCCCCAAGGCCACCGATTCCTCCCAGAGGGCCCTAGATTGCCTTCCGAGGAGATGAGCTTACGCGAGAGTGGCACTCACGGGAAGATGCTTGACGCCTCCCACAAATGCCGCCTGGGACCATTCGGGCTCTCCAGCGAGTTCCATATGATCCACGGCTTTGAGGAGTTTCGGCAAGATGGTGCGTAACTCACGACGGGCAAAGGTGGATCCTAGGCAGAAGTGCTCTCCGCCACCAAAGGAGATCATGCGAGGGGCGTTGCTCCTGTCCACGTGAAATTCCATCGGCTTGTCAAAGACCGCATCATCGCGGTTGGCTGCTGGGTAAGAAAGGAGGATGCGGTCACCCTCGGGGATCTCGACTCCTTGGAAGGTCGCTGGCTCGGTCAGATAGCGAAGGAAATGACGCACGGGACTGGTCCAGCGAATCATCTCATCGACGGCATTGACGAGGAGTTCTGGCTTTTCCTTCAATTTTCTAAACTCAGCCTGATCGGCGAGTAGGGCCTGTAGGCCACCGGAAAGAGCGAATGATGTCGTGTCATGGCCCGCGGTGGCAACGATGATGTAATACCAAAGCGTTGCGTGGTCGTCCATGGGACATCCCTCAACTTGTCCATTGGCGATAACGGAAGCGAGGTCGTCTTGGGGCTTCTTTCTCCTGTCCTCGGTGATTCCTTCGAAGTAGCTTTCGAATTCCCCAATGGTCTTGCGAACCATCTCAAAGGGGTCGGAGACGTCCCCTAAGTATTCGGGATCGGCAGCGCCAAAGAGTCCCTGGGTAAGGCGAAGCATCATGGGCTCATCCTCGGGTGGGACGCCATAGATCGACATAATCACCCGCAAGGTGTAGGGCACGGCGATTTCCTTGGAAAAGTCGCAGGTCCCACCAAGTTGGCGAAACTTCTCTACGAATTCGTCTGCAATGGCTTCAATAGCCTCCTGGCGCTTCGCCACGGCAGTGGGGCGAAAGTAAGGATTAGCCAGCTTGCGGTGGA
>Ga0114962_10000264_pt1 | contig 45518 bp, 34 predicted proteins | sample C_130820_MF_Meta_FD_87017 | JGI IMG/M metagenome (GOLD analysis project Ga0114962, IMG submission 87017) | Freshwater microbial communities from Lake Croche, Canada to study carbon cycling - C_130820_MF_MetaG | ecosystem: Environmental > Aquatic > Freshwater > Lake | place: Lake Croche, Canada...
CCAGTGAATCGACCTATGCCATGAATGGAAGTGATTTTATTCTTTTTAAAAAGATAAGCCACGCCCGAAGTGAGTTGATCCACAATCTTGTCTTTGCGCTTTTGCATGGTGGGAATGTCCATCGCAACGGACCCCAGCTGAATGCCATGCTCAGCGAATTGATGCGCAGCACGTTCAAAGTTCTCTGAAGACTCCAACAAAGCTTTAGAAGGAATACAGCCCACATTCAAGCAGGTTCCGCCTAAGCTAGGCTTACCCTTGGCATTCTTCCATGCATCAATACACGCCACTGACATGCCCAACTGAGCGGCGCGTACTGCTGCGATATAGCCGCCGGGTCCACCACCCACTACTACTACGTCATAGGTATCCATCGTTTTCTCTCTCGTCTGCTCAGGCTTAAAGGTCAAGGAGTAAACGTGCGGGATCTTCCAGCGCGTCTTTCATTGCAACCAGGGTCAACACCGCTTCTCTACCATCAATTATGCGATGGTCGTATGACATGGCAAGGTAGTTCATGGGGCGAATCACAATTTGCCCTTTCTCAACCACGGGGCGCTCTTTAGTAGCATGTACCCCTAAAATCGCGGATTGCGGAGGGTTGATGATAGGCGTAGAGAGCATCGAACCAAATACACCGCCGTTAGAGATCGAGAACGTACCGCCGGTGAGTTCTTCAATTCCTAATTTTCCGTTCTGTGCGCGCTGACCAAAATCGGCAATGGCTTTTTCAATTTGAGCGATCGACATTTGATCGGCATCGCGCAAGATTGGTACCACTAAACCACGGGGAGAACCCACTGCAATACCGATGTCAAAATAACCGTGATACACAATATCGTTGCCATCAATCGAGGCGTTGACTACAGGGTATTTCTTCAGCGCATGCACTGCAGCACGCACGAAGAAAGACATGAACCCGAGCTTCACGCCGTGCTCTTTTTCAAAAGCATCTTTGTAGCGATTACGCAAATCCATGACGGGCTGCATATTGACTTCGTTGAAGGTCGTCAAAATTGCAGCCGTCGATTGCGACTCCACCAAACGCTCAGCCACTCTCTGACGCAAGCGAGACATAGGCACACGTTCTTCAGGGCGGGCCGCCATGGCGCGCTGCAAGCTACTCACTTGAGCGGGCATAGGAGTGGGTGACAAGGTTTTAGTGGGTGTTGCAGTGGATGCAACAGCTGAGGAACTGGCAACAGGCTGCGCAGAGGAACCTGCTGAATGTGCTGTGACATCGGGCTTGGTGATGCGACCGCCACGACCTGAACCCGCCACATCACCGGGATGGATTCCTGCTTCCGCCATGGCTTTACGCGCAGCAGGCATCGCAACAGCAGAAGATGCTGCAGGTACCGATTTAGCAGCAGGAGTCGATGCGGGGGGCGCTTTGCCGCCCGCGGGTGCCTCACTACTCATCGCCGCTGCACCGCGCGTTGCAACAGCCTCGGTATCGATTCGCGCAATGACTTCATCGCTCACCACCATCCCACCATTGGCTTTGATGACTTCAACCAGCACACCTGCAACCGGGGCGGGGAGCTCCATCACCACCTTATCGGTTTCTACATCGATCAAGTTCTCATCACGTTCTACACGCTCACCCACCTGACGATGCCAGGTCAACAAAGTGGCTTCAGAAACAGATTCCGACAGGGCGGGGACTTTAACCTCAACTAACATTTTTAGCTCCTAAAATGAGTGCAATAAGAATGCAGGATCACTGCATGCTTGCCGTGAGTGCGGCTTCAATCACCGCTCTTTGTTGTTCGTTGTGTTTTGCGAGATAGCCTACTGCGGGTGCAGCAGAAGAAGCTCTTCCTGCATAACTGAGACGTTGATCGGGACGCATATTGCGCAGGATGTAATGTTGTATGCGATGCCAAGCACCTTGGTTGCCAGGCTCTTCTTGGCACCAAATCACTTCCGTGGCTTTGGGGTAGCGCAGCATTTCTGCCGCGAACTCTTCATGCGGGAAGGGATAGAGTTGTTCCAAGCGAATCAAGGCCACATCTTCAATGCCACGTGCTTTCCGCTCAGCCGCCAGATCAAAATAAATCTTGCCGCTACAGGCCACCACACGTTTCACTGTTTTCTCTTTTAGCGTTTCCACTTCAGCAATGACCGGCTGGAATGCGCCTTTCACCAATTCCTGCAAATCAGAAGTGGATTCTTTTCTACGCAATAAACTCTTAGGCATGATGATGATTAGCGGACGACGCATGGGTCGAATCATCTGACGACGCAACATGTGAAAGAGCTGAGCAGGCGTGCTAGGGACACACACTTGAATATTGTGTTCCGCACACAACTGCAAGTAGCGCTCCAAGCGCGCTGAAGAATGTTCGGGGCCCTGACCTTCATAACCATGCGGGAGCATCATAGTCAGGCCACACATACGGCCCCACTTTGCTTCGCCTGAGCTAATAAATTGATCAATGACCACCTGAGCGCCATTGGCAAAGTCACCAAACTGACCTTCCCAAATCACGAGCTCACGTGGCTCTGAGCTTGAGTAACCATACTCAAAACCCAAGACCGCTTCCTCAGAAAGCAATGAGTCAATGACCACAAACTCACGCTGATTTTCAGCAAGATTCGCTAAAGGGACCCAGCTACCCGAGTCCCACTTTTCACGGTTCTGATCATGAAATACCGCATGACGATGAGAGAAGGTGCCACGACCACAATCCTGACCTGATAGGCGAATACCATGACCCTCTTCGATCAAGCTTGCATAGGCTAAGTTTTCAGCCATGCCCCAATCTAAGGGTAATTCACCTTCACCCATTAAACGACGATTGGCAACGACACGCTCAACAGAAGGATGCAGTTTAAAATGCTCAGGGAAAGTGGTCAGTTTTTTAGCAAGACGCTTCAGATTTTTATCTGCTACTGCAGTCTTGGTTTTATGACGCCACTGAATACCCATATAAGGGGCCCAATCCACGCCAAAAGGGGGATTAAAACCTTGCAAGACGGTACGATGGAGTAACTGTCCGGCATCGAGTGCTTCGCGATATTGCGCCACCATGATGTCGCCATCGGTCTCGGCGATCACTCCATCTTGCGCCAAACGTTGGGCATACAGCTTGCGAGTAGTGGGCAATTGCGCAATTTTCTTGTACATCAACGGTTGGGTCACGGCAGGTTCATCCTGCTCGTTATGGCCCAAACGGCGATAGCATACGAGGTCAATCACCACATCTTTGTGGAACGTATTGCGGAAATCGAGCGCGGCACGAGTCACCAACAACACACTGTCGGGGTCATCGGCATTCACGTGGAATACAGGTGCTTCAACCATCTTCGCGATATCAGTGCAGTACACGGTAGAACGTGAATCACGAGGATCTGAAGTCGTAAATCCTATTTGATTATTGACTACCACATGGACTGTTCCGCCCGTTGTATAGCCTCGTGTCTGAGACAGCGCCATCGTTTCCATCACTACGCCTTGGCCTGCAAATGCGGCGTCACCATGAATGAGAATAGCCATCACTTGACGGTGATCTTTATCACCACGGCGATGTTGACGGGCGCGCACAGACCCCTCAACAACGGGGTTCACGATTTCAAGATGAGAAGGATTAAAAGCTAAAGTTAAATGCACTGGCCCACCCGGGGTTTGCACATCAGATGAAAAGCCTTGGTGGTACTTCACATCGCCTGAAGAGAGCTCTGAGGGATGTTTCCCTTCAAACTCTGAAAACAAATCGGCAGGCAACTTGCCCAAGCAGTTCACCAGCATATTGAGACGGCCACGGTGCGCCATTCCAATCACAATTTCTTGCATGCCCTGACTACCCGATTGACGAATCAAATCATTGATGACGGGAATCATGCTCTCGCCACCTTCCAATGAAAAACGCTTCTGACCAACATAGCGAGTATGGAGATATTTTTCTAAAGTCTCAGCAGCCGTGATTTGCTCAAGCAACCATTGGCGCGTCTTGGTATCCCATTGAGGGTTGGAGTGCAGACTTTCAAAACGTTGTTGAATCCAACGCTTTTGTTCGGTCACGGTGACATACATGTACTCAATACCAATATGACCGCAGTAGGTAGAACGCACAGCTTGTACAATCTCACGCAAGCTCGCACGATCAGGACCGACTAAAGAACCCGTGTTGTAGACGTTATCAAGATCCGCCTCAGACAGCCCGTAATAGGCAAGATCCAGTTCAGGAACATGACCAGGATCACGTCTGTGGAGCGGATCTAGATCAGCAACACGACTACCTAAGAAACGATGTGCATTGATGAACTGTAGGACTGCAGTTTGCTTACGATGTTTCTCAGGATCAGCTTGCGCAACAGGTGCAGGACCACGTTTCGCTAAGGCCTCAAAATGCTGAATAGTGGGCTGGTGCGAAATATCACGGGTCAAATTTCCGGTAGTCTCGCCTAATTGGTCAAACCACACCTTCCACTCTGCAGAAACGCTATTCGGATCTTGCAGATATGCGTCGTAGAGCTCCTCAATGAACGGCGCATTCGCGCCGAACAGGTAAGAGGTTTCAAATTCGTGTTTCATCATGGCCTATTCTCCTGTTCAGCACTTTTATGCAAATGTGACTGAAATCAATTCGCGATTTTATCCACGCTTTGCGATTGGCAACACATCACGTTTTACTGCACCTTGATACAACTGACGGGGCCGGCCAATTTTGTATTCAGGATCGGCAATCATTTCTGTCCATTGCGAGACCCAGCCTACCGTGCGACCTACCGCAAAAATCGCGGTAAACATACTGGTAGGAATTCCTAAGGCACGCAACACAATACCCGAGTAGAAATCCACATTGGGGTAGAGCTTCTTCTCAATAAAGTAAGAATCACTCAACGCAATACGCTCCAGTTCAATAGCAAGCTTGAACAGAGGATCATCATGCAGACCGAGTTCATTCAATACCTCATGGCAGGTACGACGCATGACTTCAGCGCGGGGATCCATATTCTTATAAACACGGTGCCCAAAACCCATTAAACGAACTGAATCGTTTTTATCTTTCACACGGGCAATGAAGGCAGGCACGTTGGATACATCACCAATTTCAGCCAATTGCTTCAACACAGCTTCGTTTGCACCACCATGAGCGGGGCCCCACAACGCAGCAATACCCGCTGAGATACAAGCGAAGGGATTGGCACCAGAAGAACCCGCCAAACGCACGGTTGAGGTTGAAGCATTTTGCTCGTGATCAGCATGCAAAGTCAGAATACGGTCAAACGCGCGAACGATGACAGGGCTAGGCTTGTAGGGCTCACAAGGGGTAGCGAACATCATGTACAGGAAATTCTCTGCATAGCTCATGTGATTTTGCGGGTACATGAACGGTAAGCCCATGTTGTAGCGGTAGCACATTGCAGCGATGGTAGGCACCTTGGCAATCAATCGATTGGCCGAAGTAGCACGATGCTCCGCATTCGTGATGTCCAGACTATCGTGATAGAACGCAGATAGAGCGCCCACAACACCCACCATGACCGCCATAGGGTGTGCATCACGGCGGAAACCTTTGAAGAAGCTTAATAGCTGATCGTGCACCATGGTGTGCGTTTGAACTTTGGTGACAAACTGTTTGCGCTGCTCAGCGCTGGGTAACTCACCATTCAAGAGCAAGTAACACACTTCCATGAAGTCGCAATGTTCAGCGAGCTGCTCAATAGGATAACCACGGTAGTACAACAAACCTACATCACCATCAATAAAGGTGATCCGTGACTGGCAGCTTGCGGTTGCCAAAAAACCGGGGTCATAGGTGAACATGCCAGTTTTACCCAACTGACGAATATCAATGACATCTGGGCCAAGCGCTCCGCCATAAATAGGCAATTCGATACTCTTACCATCCCCCCAAGTGAGCGTTGCGTTTCCTTTACTTTGCATGTTCATTCTCCCGATTATTTCAAGTCATAAAAGTGATGAGCGCGCTGTGAATCTAACCAGCTAGGATCATCGAAATAATGGCTCTGGTATTTTCATCCGGGGCTGGTTTTCGCCCCATCACGATGTCCAGTAGCTCGTTATCGGGCAGCAGCAGCAACTCGTCGTACCAGTGCAGTGCTTCCTCGTCCAACTCTCCCAGCCGTTTGGCCAGGAACTTCTCCAAGAGCAAATCTAGTTCTAGCAACCCCCGCCGACTGCGCCAACGGGAGCGCTCACGTGCTTTTTGTATTTCGCTCTGATTCAAGGGGCGCACTCCCAATGAGCTTGAACCAAATAAGCGACAGCAAGATGACGGTTACACCGCACGCTTGACCAACATCTCTTTAATTTTGCCAATTGCCAGCGAGGGATTCAGACCTTTAGGACACACATCCACACAATTCATGATGGTATGGCAACGGAACAAGCGATAGGGGTCCTCCAAATTATCGAGCCGCTCATTGGTCGCTTGATCTCGGGTATCGGCCAAGAAGCGATAGGCTTGTAACAAACCCGCAGGCCCCACAAATTTATCCGGATTCCACCAGAAAGAAGGGCAAGAAGTACTGCAGCATGCACACAAGATGCACTCATACAGGCCATTCAATTCTTCACGGTCTTCGGGAGATTGCAAGCGCTCTTTTTCAGGGGCAACGGTATCGTTGACGAGATAGGGCGTCACCGAATGATATTGCTTAAAGAACTGGCTCATATCCACGATCAAATCGCGAATCACAGGCAAACCTGGCAGAGGACGTAATTCAACAGGCTCTTTTAAACTGGAAATAGGAGTTATGCAGGCCAGACCATTCTTACCATTGATATTCATCCCATCTGATCCACACACCCCTTCACGACAAGACTTGCGAAGACTCAAGGTGTCGTCCATTTCTTTAATACGCAGGATGGCATCCAACAGCATCCGGTCGGTGGATTTCAACTCCACATCATAAGACTGCATGTAGGGCTTAGCGTCAGTCTCAGGGTTGTAGCGGTAAACATTAAATTTCATGATGCACTCCGATTGGATTAGGCGCGGTCTTAATACACGCGAACCTTAGGTTCAAAGGCTTCAACAGTCATAGGCTTGAGATTAACTGGCTTGTAAGTCATCTTGCTTCCTTCCATATGCCACATACTGTGCTTCAACCAGTTCTTATCATCGCGATCTTGGAAGTCTTCACGCGCATGGGCACCACGACTTTCGGTGCGGGCATTCCCTGACACCAACGTAGCCTCTGCGATGAGCGCTAAGTTTTCAAGCTCTAAAGCTTCAATGCGTGCAGTATTAAAGGTTTTACTGTGGTCTTTAATCGCTGTATTACGCGCACGATTGGCAATATCGCGAATCTTATCTACACCCTCAGAGAGCAGCTTACCGGTGCGGAAAACACCGCTATGGGTTTGCACCGTTTTACGCATCGCCAAGCCCACATCAGCCACATTTTCGCCGCTTGTTGTGCTGTCAATACGCGCCAAACGAGAAAGAGAAAGATCAGCAGCATCAGACGGTAGATCAGGTTGCGAACGGTCAGCTTGAATAAACTTCGTCACATGATTTCCTGCTGCGCGTCCAAACACCACCAGGTCGAGCAAAGAGTTGGTGCCTAAGCGGTTAGCGCCGTGAACCGAAACGCAGGCACATTCACCGACGGCATACAAACCATTCACGATGGCATTGTGTTGATCACCTTTAGGCACCACTACCTGACCATGCACATTAGTAGGAATACCGCCCATCATGTAATGGCAAGTCGGAACAACGGGGATAGGGTCTTTGATAGGGTCTACGTTTGCAAACTTCATCGCAATTTCATGAATACCAGGCAAGCGCTTCATGATGGTGTCTGCGCCCAAGTGGTCCAGCTTTAACAAAACATGATCTTTCTCAGGTCCCACACCGCGACCTTCTTTAATTTCTTGGTCCATAGAACGAGAAACTACATCGCGACTTGCAAGATCTTTCATGGTGGGAGCATAGCGCTCCATAAAACGCTCACCCTCTGAATTCACAAGATAACCGCCTTCACCACGCACCCCTTCAGTAATCAGGACACCTGCACCAGCCACACCTGTAGGGTGGAATTGCCAGAATTCCATATCCTCAAGAGGAATTCCTGCACGCGCAGCCATCCCCAAGCCATCACCCGTATTGATGAACGCATTCGTGCTGGATTGAAAAATACGACCTGCACCACCTGTAGCCAAAACCGTTGCTTTGGCTTGGAAAATCATGGGTTCCCCAGTTTCCATTTCCAGTGCAACAATTCCCAACACATTGCCTTCTTTGTCGCGGATCAGATCTAAAGCCATCCATTCCACAAAGAACTGGCAATTGGCGCGCACATTGCGCTGATACAGGGTATGCAACATCGCATGACCTGTGCGGTCAGCAGCAGCGCAGCTGCGATGCACGGGCTTTTCACCAAAATTTTGTGAGTGTCCGCCAAAAGGACGCTGATAAATCGTGCCATCCGGATTACGGTCAAAAGGCATACCAAAATGCTCGAGCTCATACACGCATTGCGATGCTTCGCGACACATGAACTCAATCGCATCTTGATCACCCAGGTAATCAGACCCTTTAATGGTGTCGTACATATGCCAGAGCCAGTGATCTTCTGACATATTCCCCAAGGATGCACCGATACCACCTTGCGCTGCCACGGTATGAGAACGCGTAGGAAATACCTTAGAGAACACTGCTACTTTCAAACCTGCTTCAGCAAGCTGCAAGGAGCAACGCAAACCTGATCCTCCACCACCCACGATAACTGCATCAAACTGCCTGTGAACTAGAGCCATTTTTTATACTCTCCAGAGAATAGAGACCGTCCATAAGGCATACGAAACCAGCGCAATAATCGTTGCGATCTGTAACGTAAGCCGAATGCCGACGGGCTGAACGTAATCCATCAAGATATCCCTTATGCCCACCCAGGCATGCAGGAACAAACTTAAGAAGAATAAAAGCGTTAAGACTCGTATGGCCTGGAACGAGAGAAACCCTTGCCAATCTTCAAATTCCATCGACAAGTGCGTTACAAAAAAGGCCGCAAACACCAAGGTTGCTAGCACCATGATCACCGCAGTGACCCGCTGCATTAACCAATCACGAAGGCCATAATGAGCCCCAACTACGATTCTTTTCACCATATCGCCACCGCCACGAGAAGAGTTGCCATTCCACCAGCCACCAAGACTGCTTTGCTCCAGAAACGTGTACTTGGAAGATCAATACCCAAATGCAAATCCAGCAACAAATAGCGAATTCCTGCAAAAAAGTGATGCATAAATGCCCAGCTAAATGCCAACACCATCAGTTTGGGCAATGGACCAGATAATTGAAAACGCAGGTCTTCAAAACTTTCTTGCGAAGCCAATGAGCGATCCAAAATGGCAAGAAGGACCGGAATGAGGACCAAAAACATTCCAAATCCTGTGATTCTGTGAAGGATGGATACCACACCCGGAATCGGAAGCCGAATTTTCCATAACTCAAGGTGTTTAGGGCGCTTCTTTGTTGCAACTGGGGGATATGCCATAAATCCTCTCTTAACCTGTTGTATATATATGAATATGAATAAACTTAGCTTACTTCATTAACATAAGAATATGAATTTGTTACACACAAGCCTCTTCGCCACTCCACTGGACGATCTCCATAGGTGAAAGCAATACGATCGACACAAAGCAAAGGGGTTCCCTCAGGTACCTCAAGAAGTTCCGCGGAGTGATGATCCGCCAAGACAGCTTTAATCCGTTCTTCGGCACGAATCATCGTGATTCCAAAGTGAGATTCAAGGAACCCATACATCGAACCTTTGTGTTTCCTCAACAGTGCTTCATCTAGTCCTTTAAACAAGGCACTAGGAAGATGAATTTCATCTAGAACAGTAGGAGTATTGTGAAACTTGAGAAGGCGATGAATCACATAGACCGAGGCCCCTGCTCTGAGGTCGAGCAAGCGTTGCGAAGGACCTGACGCACGTTCACGCTCAAACCCAACAAGCTCACTCACCGGATATTCATGGACATCTTGATCAGGCGCAATGCGAAGAAAACGGGTGGTGGAGCGCTCTTGGGCATGTGAAGCCACAAAAGTCCCTTTGCCTTGACGGCGCACCACAATGTTATCAGCGGCTAGGGCGTCAATGGCTTTACGAACGGTACCCTGACTAACCTTGTAGCGCTGTGCCAGCTCTATTTCACTTGGGATAGACTCACCTGGGCGCCATTCTCCCGCAATCAAACTCTGGGTAAGCAGAATCTTGATTTGATCGTAAAGCGGTCGAAAGCTGGGAGAAGTAAGTGTTGTCATGATCTTTTCGTTGATCTTGCAGTGCAGTGTATCACGCGTTTAAAACGAAAATCTACCGTATTATATCTTATATAAGTTATAAGTTTGGTTGACACACAAGACCGCGAATCTTATGATCTTCATCAGGAGTCAGGAGGATTTGCCCGTGAAAATAGAGCATGGTCTCATAGCTTGATTTTACGCTGCCCTGCAACAAAAAGATCTTCTTCGTTTTTCAGTTTGCCGACCTTTCAGTCATTTGATCTCAAGGACCCCACCATGCTAGAAGCCTATCGTACACACGTAGCCGAACGCGCAAGTTTTGGCATCCCTCCTCTTCCCCTCACCGCTCAGCAAACTGCAGAGTTGATTGAACTCATTCAATCGCCCCCTGCAGGAGAAGATGCTTTCTTACTTGATCTACTCACCCACCGTGTTCCTCCCGGTGTAGATGATGCCGCCAAAGTCAAAGCATCTTTTCTTTCGGCAGTTGCCCATGGTGATTTTGTGGTGAAGCTCATCACGCGTGAGAAAGCGACTGAATTACTAGGCACCATGGTGGGTGGCTACAATGTAAAGCCTCTTATAGATTTGTTGAACGATGAAGACACAGCAGGAATCGCAGCAGAGGGTTTAAAGAAGACCCTTTTGATGTTCGACTTTTTTCATGACGTTGCTGAGCTGGCTAAAGCCGGAAACACCCATGCTCGGGGGGTAATTGCTTCATGGGCAGCGGCAGAATGGTTTACCACGCGCCCTGAGGTTGCCAAAAAAATCACTATTACCGTGTTTAAAGTCGGGGGTGAAACCAATACCGATGATTTATCTCCCGCACCCGATGCCTGGAGTCGCCCTGATATTCCTCTTCATGCTCTTGCAATGCTGAAAAATGCACGTGAAGGCATTGTTCCTGACGAAGCAGGCAAAATCGGCCCACTCAAATTGATCGCCGAGCTCAAAGCTAAAGGTCATTTGGTTGCCTATGTGGGCGATGTAGTTGGAACGGGTTCGTCGCGCAAATCTGCGACGAATTCTGTGGTTTGGTATACCGGAGAAGACATTCCCTTTGTTCCTAACAAGCGTTTTGGTGGCGTGTGTTTAGGTGGCAAAATTGCGCCTATTTTCTTCAATACCCAAGAGGATTCTGGCGCGCTACCCATCGAAGTCGATGTCTCGGCGCTCAATATGGGTGATGTGATTGATGTCTATCCCTATGAAGGCAAAATAGAAAAAGCGGGCACGGTGGTTGCAACATTCAAAGTTCGTTCAGATGTATTGTTTGATGAAGTCAGGGCGGGTGGTCGCATCAATCTCATTATCGGTCGTAGCCTCACCGCGAAAGCACTTGAGTTCTTAGGTCAACCCGCCAGCACCTTATTCCGTCTGCCCACTGCCCCTGTAGATAGCGGCAAAGGCTTCACCTTGGCGCAAAAAATGGTAGGCCGCGCGTGTGGATTACCCGAAGGCAAAGGTATTCGCCCTGGCACCTATTGTGAACCTCGTATGACTTCTGTGGGATCACAAGATACAACAGGCCCCATGACACGCGATGAGCTAAAAGACCTGGCCTGCTTGGGCTTCTCCGCTGATCTCGTGATGCAGTCCTTCTGCCACACGGCTGCCTACCCCAAACCTGTTGACGTCAAAACCCACCGTGATCTCCCCGCATTCATCTCTCATCGCGGCGGTATTGCTTTGCGTCCAGGTGACGGCGTGATTCACTCTTGGCTCAACCGTATGTTGTTGCCGGATACTGTAGGAACCGGAGGCGATAGCCATACCCGCTTCCCGATCGGCATTAGTTTCCCCGCAGGTTCTGGCCTAGTAGCATTTGCTGCTGCTACAGGTGTGATGCCACTAGACATGCCAGAATCAATTCTGGTGCGTTTCAAAGGCACAATGCAGCCAGGAATTACCTTGCGTGACTTGGTTCATGCCATTCCTCTCTATGCCATTAAGAAGGGTTTGCTGACGGTCGCCAAGCAAGGCAAGATCAACGCCTTCTCTGGCCGTATCCTTGAAATTGAAGGTTTGCCCAATTTGAAGGTAGAGCAAGCGTTTGAGCTGTCTGATGCCTCGGCAGAGCGTTCTGCCGCAGGCTGCACGGTGCGTCTAAACAAAGAACCCATCATTGAATACCTCAACTCCAATATCACTCTGCTGAAGTGGATGATTGCCAATGGATATGAAGATCGACGCAGCCTTGAGCGTCGCATTCAAGGCATGGAAGCGTGGTTGGCGAAGCCCCAACTCCTCGAAGCAGATAAAGACGCTGAATATGCTGAGATCATCGAAATTGATCTCAACGAAATTACCGAACCCATCTTATGCTGCCCTAATGACCCCGATGACGCCAAGGTGTTATCTGAGGTTCAAGGAACAGCGATTGACGAAGTGTTCATTGGATCTTGTATGACCAATATTGGCCACTTCCGTGCTGCTTCCAAGTTACTCGAAGGCAAGCGCGATATCCCCACGCGTTTGTGGGTTGCTCCCCCCACTAAGATGGATAAGGATGAGCTGTCCAAAGAAGGCCATTACGGTACTTTTGGATCAGCCGGCGCAAGAATGGAAATGCCAGGCTGCTCACTATGCATGGGCAATCAAGCGCAAGTTAAAGAGGGTGCCACAGTGGTTTCAACTTCCACGAGAAACTTCCCCAATCGTTTGGGCAAGGGGTCTAATGTGTATCTCGCTTCTGCCGAGTTAGCAGCGATTGCGGCTCGATTAGGACGCATCCCAACGGTAGCTGAGTACCATGCCGATATGGGTGTGATTAATGCCGACGGAAGCCAGATTTATCGCTATATGAATTTCGACCAAATCGCCGAGTATCAAGAGGTGGCTGACAGCGTTGCTTAAACACTGAGCAGAGCGAAAATAAAAAATCCGGCCCTCAAAAAGGGCCGGATTTTTTATTTGGAATTTAAGTCAAGCATCTTCAACACACTACCCAAATCTCATCGAGCAAAATCAGGGTTTTTATCGCTTCGCGTTGAAAGGGCGAATATCTGCACTCACGGTGTTCAACATTTGAACAGGGATTTTACTGCGCTGATCTAAGATGCGATTCTCTGCATCAACATAAATCAAGCGTGGGGCGTAATTCAAAAGTTCAGCTTCGCTGTAAACAGCGTAAGCAGCAATAATCAGCAAATCTCCTGCAGCAGCATTACGTGCCGCTGCGCCATTGACTGATATGGTTCCACTTCCACGCTCTGCACTAATGGCGTAAGTAGAAAAACGCGCACCATTATTCACGTTGTAGATATCAATGGCTTGATATTCATGAATATCAGCCGCATCGAGCAGATTTTGGTCGATCGCACACGAGCCTTCATAGTGCAGTTCTGACTGCGTTGTCGTGACTCGGTGCAACTTAGCCTGTAGCATTGTTCTTTGCATTTTTTCTCTCTCAAGAGCCAAAACAACTGACTACCCGCAGATAATGACCGCAAATCGTACACCAGCAAAAATGATCTTGCGAGACAAATTTACTACATCAAGCCGAAAAAAATACTCCGACCCGATGCACCCGACTTTAGCCCAATAAATGCGTGACGGCAGCACGTTCTTCCAACAGCTCTGCATGGGTCTTTTCAATGCGTGAGCGGCTGAATTCACTGACATCCAAACCCTGAACGATAGCGTACTGACCATTCTTACAGGTCACGGGATAACCAAATATTACTCCTTCAGGAATGCCATAGCTTCCATCGGAGGGAATACCCATGGTGACCCAATCCCCTTCGGGGGTACCCAATGTCCAATCGCGAATATGTGCAATCGCTGCGTTGGCAGCACTTGCAGCGCTTGAGGAACCACGGGCTTCGATAATGGCCGCACCCCGCTTCTGAACGGTGGGAATAAAGTTACCTTCTAACCATGCTTGATCATTGATCATTTTGGAAACACTGTGGCCTTCCACCTCGGCATGGAATAAATCAGGATACTGCGTTGCAGAGTGATTACCCCAGATGGTCATCTTCTTCACGCTGCTCACTGGCTGAGATACCTTGGCTGCAATCTGCGATAGAGCACGATTATGATCCAAACGCATCATTGCGGTGAATTGCTCTGGCTTTAAATCTTTCGCATTTTTCATAGCGATCAGCGCATTCGTATTGGCCGGATTACCCACCACCAAGACTTTGACATCGCGCGAAGCCACTTCAGACAAAGCGCGGCCTTGATCAGTAAAAATCGCACCATTCATCTCGAGCAAATCTTTACGCTCCATCCCTGCGGTACGCGGGCGGCTGCCAACCAACAAAGCGACATCAACGTCTTTGAATGCAACACGCACATCATCTGTAACAACGACGGATTGCAACAAGGGGAATGCACAATCGTCTAATTCCATGACGACGCCATTCACCACCTTTAATGAGGGGGTAATGTCGAATAACTGAAGAATGACAGGCTGATCGGGGCCCAACATTTCGCCACTGGCAATTCTAAACAGCAGGCTATATCCAATTGCACCACCAGAGCCAGTCACGGCTACGCGAACAGGTTTCTTCATCTTATTCTTCCTAAACGTTTAAATTAAAAGAACAGCCTTTGAATCATACTTCTGCACCGAATTTGCTGCAAGGCACAATAAATTGTCTTGCAAAGCAAATCAATGATACCTAAGGGATTTAGCTTTTTAGCCGCTGACGCGTGGCTAGCCTATCGGCCTAATGGTTTACCCAGGCAGCCATAAACTCCTTCCAGTGCGTTTCCGAATTGGCGCCTAAGGTTTCTTTGACTAGAGCGATTTCTTCTTCATAAGCCTTAGGAGTCAACACGCCTCGCATCTGCTGATATCTCAAAAAGAGCAAGAAAGTATTTGCCGCATCGGTTTCACAGTAGTCACGAATTTCCTTCAGCTTGCCCTTCTGATACGCAGACCACACTTGCGAACCATCCATTCCTAATTTACCAGGAAAACCACACAGCTTTGCCATGTCATCGAGAGGTGCTAATGCACGCCCTTGGTATAAAGATAAGACGTCCATCAGGTCAATATGACGGGTGTGGTATCGACTGAGATAGTTGTTCCATTTGAAATCTCGATCATCTTCACCCTGATCCCAAAAACGATGCGCAGCAACACCATGAATCAAACCGCGTTGAACGAGAACAGGAAGATCAAAACCGCTTCCATTCCAGGAAACTAACTGTGGGGTAAAGCGATGCAGCCCATCAAAAAAACGGTGGATGAGTTGCGCTTCGGATTCTGTTTCGTCACCCAAAGTCCAGATACGCAAACCATCACGATCACGCAATGCACAGGAGATCGCTACTACCTTGTGCAAGTAGGGTTGTAAAAAATCTGAACCCGTATTTTTTCTGCGATTTTGAAAGGCTATTTCAGCCACGTGTTCATGGGGGGTATCTGCCGCTAAACCCAAGACTTGAATGAATCCTGCACAATCAGGAATGGTTTCGATATCAAAAGAAAGGATAGGAATCATGCTGGGAACACTCCCGTTGAAAGATAACGGTCACCACGATCACACACAATATGAACAATGGTGGCGTTCTTCACCTCGCTTGAAATCTTCAGCGCGACCCAAGCCCCTCCCCCTGATGAAACACCCGCAAAGATGCCTTCCTCTGCAGCCAAACGGCGCGTGGTTTCCTCTGCATCGGATTGGGTAACTTCGACAATACGATCCACTCTGTTGCGATCAAATATCTTTGGCAGATAGGCCTCAGGCCATTTCCGGATACCAGGAACTTGAGAACCGTCAGCGGGATGAACCCCAATAATTTGTATATTTGGATTCTGCTCTTTCAGATAACGCGAAACCCCCATGATGGTCCCCGTGGTTCCCATCGTAGCGATAAAGTGCGTCACTTTACCTTGTGTATCTCGCCAGATTTCTGGCCCCGTACTTTCATAATGGGCTTGAGGATTATCTGGGTTAGCAAATTGATCCAAAATAATACCCTCACCCGCATCGCGCATCTTCTCCGCCAAATCACGTGCTCCTTCCATACCGGCGCTTTCTGTTGTGAGAAGGAGCTCGGCGCCAAAGGCACGCATACTCTGCCTGCGCTCAATGCTGAGATGCTCAGGCATGATCAATATCATACGATAACCCTTGATACTGGCTGCCATGGCCAGTGCGATGCCTGTATTGCCGCTGGTTGCCTCAATTAAGGTATCACCCGGCTTGATGTCTCCGCGCGCTTCGGCGCGATTGATCATCGACATCGCTGGCCGATCTTTGACTGAACCCGCTGGGTTATTTCCTTCTAGCTTAGCGAGCAGAAGATTACTGGTTTGACCGGGCAGCCGCTGGAGCCTTACCAGCGGGGTATTGCCGATACAGTGCTCAAGCGTGTTGTACATAGCGAGCCACTCCTTGTTCAACAGTGAGGAAGTCTTCGCGATACCCTACTTTGCGCAATGCACTCATATCCGCTTGCGTAAAGCTTTGATATTTTCCCTTAAGCGCTTCCGGAAAAGGGATGTACTCCAGCGTACCTTGAACCACATGATCTTCAAGCGTTTGATTTTTACCTTGCAAGGTATTCAATGTGGCCACTGCAACATCATTAAAACTTTGACTGCGGCCCGTACCACAATTGAAAATACCCGATCGATCAGGATGCTCCATAAAAAACAAATTCACTTTCACGACATCTTCAACAGAGATGAAATCTCTTCGCTGCTCTCCATCTGCATATCCGTCACAGCCTGCAAATAACTTTACTTTTCCATGCTCGCGAAATTGATTGGCAAGGTGAAAAGCAACCGAGGCCATGCGTTCTTTGTGTTGCTCACGAGGACCGTACACATTGAAATAACGCAGACCCACTACTTGTGATTCGATGCTATCCCAATGCTGCCGAACGTATTGATCAAAGAGGAGCTTGGAGTAGCCATAGACATTTAAAGGAGATTCGCAAGCGGGTTCCTCACGAAAGGTTTCACTGCCTCCATAAACAGCAGCCGAAGAAGCATAAATGAAAGGGATGTCATGCGTCTGGCAGAAGCGCAAGAGAGATACGGTATAGCGATAATTATTCGACATCATGTACCGACCGTCATGCTCCATCGTGTCAGAGCAGGCGCCTTGATGATTGATAAAGTCGATCTCACCTTCAAAGGCATCTTGCTCAATGAGGCGCAAAAACTCTTGTTTATCGAGATAATCAGCAATCTGCAAATCTACAAGATTACGAAACTTATCCCCACGTGAAAGATGATCAACCGCAATAATGCGATCAACCCCTCGTGCATTGAGTGCTCTGATCATGTTGGAGCCAATAAATCCAGCCGCCCCGGTTACGATGGTGTACATGAAATCCTCTAGGATAAATCGAAGTGTTCTAGCTCCCGAGCCAATTCGGCTGCGGAAACAGTCGCTGTACCCAGTTTACCCACGACCACTCCTGCAGCAAGATTGGCAACGCGCATGGCCAGCGGGAGCGCTGCACCGGTCGCCATCATGACAGCCAGGGTGGCGATGACCGTATCTCCTGCACCGCTGACATCAAAGACTTCCTGTGCCTTAGCGGGCTCGTGAACGGCCTCTCCCTCCCGGTACAAAGACATCCCTTCTTCACTCCGAGTAATCAGTAGGGCGTCTAAATCTAAGGAGGCGCGCAAGGTTTGAGCCTTGTGCGTCATCTCTTCTTCGTCTCTCCAAGCACCGGCTACCTGACGAAATTCGCTACGATTAGGAGTGAGCAAAGTCACGCCACGATAGCGTTCGTAGTCGTCACCTTTGGGATCTGCCAGAATGGGCTTACCCGCAGCGCGCGCAGCTTCAATCATTTGACGAATATGCGTGAGCCCGCCTTTGCCATAATCAGACAGAATGACCACATCTACATCAGGCAACAATCGATTAAAGGCTTCAAGTTTAGTTGCCAGCACTTCATGGGTTGGCTTGTTCTCAAAATCAATACGCAATAACTGTTGCTGACGTCCTATCACTCTGAGTTTTACAGTTGTTGAGAAGTGGGGATCGGGATGCAACTCGGCTTCAACGTGCTCTTGCCTAAGAATTTCAGCCAGTGTGCGCCCTGCTTCATCATCACCCACTACCGAGACCAGATGACTCCAAGCGCCCAGCGCCGCTACTCCGCGCGCAACATTTGCTGCGCCCCCAGGACGCTCCTCGCTTCTTTGCACATTGACAATAGGAACGGGGGCTTCAGGAGAGATCCGACTCACCTCTCCAAACCAATATCGATCTAACATCACATCACCAGCCACCAAGACACGTGCTGCACCAAACTGCGTAACGACAGACGACGCTAATTTAGGTGAGAGCGGAGAGACAGGAGGGCGAGGGGCAATCGACATGGGATTTATTTTAAATTTTACAAACGACCAATACCATAATAGGTCAGCCCTGCATCCCTCACCACTTGAGGCTCATACAGATTTCGGCCATCAAATAACACTGCGCCTTTGAGTTGTACTTTAAGAGTTTCGAAATCTGGGCTACGAAAGGCTTTCCATTCCGTGACAACAACCAAAGCATCTGCATTTTCTGTTGCTTCCATCGGGGCACTCACCAACTCCAACTCAGAATGATCTGGATAAATTCTGCGCGCTTCTTCCATAGCAACCGGATCATACGCCACCACACTGGCACCAAGCGCACGAAGGCCGGCGATCAAAACGCGGGCAGGTGCTTCTCGCATGTCATCTGTATTGGGTTTAAATGCAAGCCCCCATACCGCAAAGCGTAACCCATCCAGTTTTTCACCAAAATGCGCTACGATTTTGTCCAGCAATACCGACTTCTGCCTATCATTGACTTCCTCAACCGCATTCATAATTTTGAGGTCCATCCCGTGTTCTGAGGCAGTGCGAATGACCGCTTTTACATCTTTAGGGAAACAAGATCCCCCATAGCCACAACCGGGATATAGAAACTGATAACCAATACGTGGGTCCGAGCCAATGCCCTGTCTCACATGCTCAATATCCGCCCCGAGACGCTCGGCAAGCAAGGCCAGTTCATTCATGAATGAAATACGGGTAGCGAGCATGGCATTTGCTGCGTATTTAGACAGTTCTGCAGACTTCACATCCATCACAATCAAACGTTCGTGATTACGCTGAAAAGGTGCATACAGGGTGCGCATCACTTGAATGGCTTCAGGGTCGTCTGCGCCAATGACAATACGATCAGGGCGCATAAAATCTTCTACCGCAGCCCCTTCCTTTAAAAATTCTGGATTCGACACCACAGAGAAAGTGACATCACTCCCTCGTTTTGCTAATTCTTCAGAAATGGCTGCCCGAACTTTATCTGCAGTACCAACTGGAACAGTGGATTTATCCACCACCACTTTAGATTTGCTCATATGTCGGCCAATCGCCCGGGCGGCTGCGACCACATGCTGCAAATCTGCTGAGCCATCTTCATCTGGGGGGGTACCCACGGCAATGAATTGCACCTTACCCCAAGCTACACTTTCTTCAACATCCGTAGTGAAATGTAAACGGCCAGCAGCCACATTACGCTGAACCATTTGCTCCAAGCCAGGTTCATGAATGGGGATTCCACCTGTTTTTAAAATCCGGATTTTTTCGGGGTTGAGGTCTAAGCACAGGACATCATTCCCTACCTCAGCAAGACATGCTCCGCTGACTAATCCGACATATCCTGTTCCGATAATAGAAATTTTCATGATTACAAAGAATCGACAATATCTTGAAGAGTTGAAACGGGGTCGAATGACTGCGTGATGGGGCGGCCAATCACCAAGTAATTTGAACCTAAACGCATGGCCTCCGCAGGGGTCACCACCCGAACTTGATCATTTACGTCGCTTCCTACTGGGCGAATTCCGGGTGTCACTAGTTGAAAACCCGCGGGTAAAAGACTGCGCAAAATGGAAGCCTCTGCAGCAGAACACACCACCCCATCAAGACCATGTTGATGACCCAGTTGAGCCAAACGCAGAACGGCTTCTGGGACTTGACCTTGCATACCTATTTGCTGAAGATCAGCTGAATGCAAGCTAGTCAAAATAGTAATCCCTACCAAGATGGGAGGCTTTGTAACGCTATCCACTGCATGCCTGGCAGCATCGAGCATAGCCGGGCCGCCTGAAGCATGCACATCCACCATCCATACCCCTAAAGCGGCAGCCACACGGCAAGCCGCACCAACGGTATTGGGAATATCATGAAATTTCAAATCCAAGAAAACATCAAAACCACGCTGCTGTAAGCCTTCCACAACTTGTGGTCCTGCCGCAGTAAATAACTCCTTCCCAACCTTTAATCGACACAAAGCAGGCGAAAGTCGATCTGCAAGCGAAAAAGCTTCGGCGAGGGTCGAAGCATCAAGCGCAACAATAATAGGAGAAAGACACGGACTCATCATCACATTCGCACCGGTGAAGACACACTTTCTTCGCTATCGATGAGACGCCTTGGAGGATAAGACTCCCAATGACCGCAAGCGGGGCAGTGCCAGTAAAATTGTCGGGCTTTGAAACCACAATGATGGCATACAAATAGAGCATGCTTTTGGACTTGGGTTTGAATCAGTTTTCCCGTTAATTCCAAGTCAGATTGATCTTCATGGGTTGAAAGGGGTTCCCCCTCTTTCAATGGAGATCCATTTGATGAGCGCAAAACATCAAGCTGAGCTTCCAGGTATTTACCCAGCGCTGGCATATTCGGACTGTTGTGAAATTCTTGACGGGCTAAGGTCAAGGCTTTCTCTGCGCCTTGATCATCCAGGGTGGCTTGGTATACATGCGTGAGCAAATCATGGCTTGGATAACTTTTCAGCCAACCCTGCAGAACCTGAAGCCCTGCATCGGCCTGTCCGAGCTCTTGATAAGCTTTAAACAGCGATGGAGCAATGAGAAAGAGATAGTCTGCGTTTTGCTGTTCTATTTGCGACCACTCTTTAATCGCGTCCTTAAACATGCCTTCTTTAAAACGCCAATCACCTCGCAGGATGCTGGCGCGGACGCAGTATCGGTTAGCTTTCAGCGCCTCATGGATGTGTTGATCCGCTTCAGCTGTGCGCCCCTCTGCATAGACTAGTGCAGCCAACTCACAGTGATAATGTGCCGTCTCTCGAGCGAGCGCATCAGAGGATTGTGAAGCACTTTGTTGTTGCGCTACTTCAATCGCTTTACCCCACTCCTTCTCGGAAACATAGATTTCCCGGAGAAACACTGCAGCAGAAGCATCAAACTCTGTGCCTTTGAGTTCTTTAAATAAGTTTTCCGCGCGATCCAACAATCCAGCTTTAAGGAAGTCCTGCGCAAGTTCATGAATAGCAGCAAGACGCTGGTCGGTTCCAAGATCACTGCGGTCTAGCAGCATCTGATGCATTCGGGTGGCGCGATCCAGTTCTCCCCGTCGGCGAAATAAACTACCCAACGTAAAATGTAATTCTGTCGTTTGCTGATGACTACGTGCAACTTCAGAAAAAGCTTCAATGGCTTGGTCTGGCTGCTCATTTAAAAGAAAATTAAGACCTTTGAAATAGGCTGTTGGGAGCGCTCTTGATTCTGAAAGCAATTGACGCAAATCCATACGTGCAGCCAACCAACCCAAACCAAAAAAAAGGGGCAGCAGAAGGAGCCAATAAAGTTGGAACTCCATCCCTTAGGCGCCCTCGTCGCCCGCAAGACTTTCCCCTGCTTTACGGTAGGAAAGGGGGGGCTTGTGTGTGGATAAACCAAGAGCCTCATCGGCTTCTTTAAGGTCCTCTACACTGACACCTTGAGAAGGTTTTTGCTGATCTGGCACAGCATTACGAAGATAGAGCATGGTGCGCACTGCACCCATCACACCGAGTAGCACGCCCACAAAGGTGGCCGCTAATAATACCAAAGCCAATGGAGCCTGCCATTCGTAACCCAGATAGCCTCGAACATGCACGATTTCCGTGTTTCGAGCAGCTAAACCAAACAACTGTATAAAAAGAAGAATGCGGACGACCCAGATCAGGTAGGCCATGATGGGAGGTCCGTTATTGTTTTATTTGTGATCCACGCGATCACGCAATTCCTTGCCCGCCTTAAAGTGGGGAACATACTTTTCCGCCACCTGCACCTTCTCACCTGTCTTGGGATTGCGCCCAAGACGAGGAGGACGGTGGTTAAGACCAAAACTACCAAACCCGCGAATCTCGATGCGCTCCCCACCCACCAAGTTTTGGGTCATCGCATCGAGTATCGTTTTAACCGCGAGCTCAGTATCTTTTGAGACAAGTTGCGGATAACGCGAAGTCAAAAGAGCAATAAGCTCAGACTTTGTCATAGCACTAGAACTCACTGATCGCCAGGTGAATTTCCAAGCTTTGCTTTAAGCAGCGCGCCCAAGCTGGTCGTACCGGCGTTTGACGGCGCTTCAGCTTGCGTGCGTTGCACGGCATTGCTTTCTTCAACCATATCCTTGGCTTTGATAGACAAGTTAATGGTGCGGTTTTTACGGTCTACGTTCAAAATCACCGCTTCAACCGTGTCTCCTTCATTCAAGTGCGTGCGAATATCTTCTACACGATCACGAGAAACTTCAGATGCGCGCAAGTAAGCTTCTACGCCGTCTTCAAGCATCACGACTGCACCTTTAGGATCAATGGCGCCGACTGTACCCTTGACGTGACTGCCTTTATCGTTGGTAGCCACAAAATTGGTGAATGGGTCACCTGAAAGTTGCTTAATACCTAAGGAAATGCGCTCACGCTCAACATCAATTGAAAGAACGACTGCTTCAACTTCATCACCTTTCTTGAAGTTATGAACGGCTTCTTCACCCGTTTGGTTCCATGACAAATCAGAGAGATGAACCAAACCATCGATTCCACCAGGCAAGCCTAAGAACACACCAAAATCGGTAATAGACTTGATCTGCCCAGCAACCTTATCGCCCTTGTTAAAGCCAGTTGAGAAATCTTCCCATGGATTGGGACGGCACTGCTTCATACCCAAGGAGATACGACGACGTTCTTCATCGATCTCGAGAATCATCACTTCAACTTCATCGCCTAACTGAACCACTTTGGAGGGATGAACGTTCTTATTGGTCCAGTCCATTTCGGAGACGTGAACCAAACCTTCAATACCCTGTTCGATTTCAACAAACGCACCGTAATCGGTAAGGTTGGTGACTTTCCCAAACAAACGAGTACGCTCGGGGTAACGACGTGACAGACCCACCCATGGGTCTTCGCCTAACTGTTTCAAGCCCAAGGAAACACGGTTCTTGTCTTGATCAAATTTCAGGACTTTTGCTTCAACCTCATCACCCACATTCAAAACTTCAGAAGGATGCTTGACACGACGCCATGCCAAATCGGTGATATGCAGCAAACCATCGATACCGCCTAAGTCAACGAATGCACCGTAGTCGGTGATGTTCTTGACAATACCGCGAACAATTGACCCTTCACGCAAGGTTTCAAGCAAGTTAGCACGCTCAGCACCCGCAGAAGCTTCGAGCACAGCACGACGTGAAACCACAACGTTGTTGCGCTTGCGATCGAGTTTAACCACGCGGAATTCCATCTCCTTACCTTCGTAAGGGGTGGTGTCTTTTACAGGACGAATATCGACCAAGGAACCCGGCAAGAAAGCACGGATACCGTTGACCATTACAGTCAGGCCGCCTTTCACCTTGCCACTGATTACACCAGAGACCAGTTCATTTTTCTCGAGGGCTTCATCCAGGTCCAACCATGCCGCGAGGCGCTTAGCTTTTTCGCGAGATAGTTTGGTCGAACCATAACCATCTTCTACAGCATCAATCGCAACTTTAACGAAATCACCCACACTGACTTCAAGTTCACCACGATCGTTGCGGAATTCTTCGATTGGAATCAGGCTCTCAGACTTGAGGCCTGCATTAACAACAACAACATTACCTTCAATACTGACAACTTCAGCGGTAATGACTTCACCAGAGCGCATCTCTTGATGCGACAGGCTCTCTTCAAAGAGACTGGCAAAAGACTCAAAGGAGTTGGACGACATTTCTTTTGGAATAGCATTCATGGAGTATAAAAAACCTTACGGCGGCGTTCGCCTTTCGGCGAGGTTAAGTTCATCAAACGCAGTCGCGGCTTATCACGAGTTGGTATCTTCGTAACACTTCAGCCACGGCCGCATCGGCAGTTAGATAGGTGGTATCTAGAAGGCCGGCGCGGGAATCCTGCACCAAAGGAGCGTGTTCTCTTGAAGCATCACGCTCATCTCGCTCACGAATATCATGAAGCAAGTCGACCATATTAGCAGCCAATCCTTTCCCGATCAACTGCTTATAGCGGCGTTGCGCCCTTTCTTCAGCACTTGCCGTTAAAAAAACCTTTAAATCTGCATCGGGAAATACCACTGTTGCCATATCTCGCCCGTCTGTAACCAAACCAGGCGCCTGCCTGAACTCCCTTTGACGTTGCAATAGCGCAGTTCTAACCGCCCCCAGAGCCGCTACCCGCGATGCTTCACGGCTGGTTTGTTCGTCTCGAATGGCAAGACTGACATCTACCCCTTGCAGATAGATTTGCTCTCCCTCAAAACGCACATCCAGATGGGCTGCGCACTGTGCAATGGCAAGTTCAAACCCTTGAGCCTGCTCTGAGACAGGAATACCAGATTGCCTTGCGGCAAGCGCTGTCAAGCGATATAAAGCCCCACTATCGAGGTAGTGAAAACCTAATGTCTGCGCCACTCGTGATGCAACCGTACCTTTACCTGACGCAGAAGGACCGTCTATAGCAATGACCGGAAAAAGTACACTCATGCAGCGGTGATCCCAAGCCCTGCTTGGGCTGACAAAGCAACGAAGCCTGGAAACGAGGTCGCCACATTATCTGCATCATGCACCGTCATGAGGCTTGAGGCTCTCAAGGCCGCAACGGCAAAGGACATTGCTATTCGGTGGTCTCCATGACTTTGAATGCTTGCACCATGAAAAGGTTTTCCCCCTTGAATCACCATGCCGTCATCGGTGGGTTGTGCATCTACCCCCAACCTATGGAGGCCATCTGCCATGACTTGAATACGATCACTTTCTTTAACACGCAATTCAGCGGCACCCGTCACCTTTGTGACCCCTTCGGCGCAGGCTGCGGCAATAAATAAAACAGGGAACTCATCAATGGCTAGAGGTACCAATCCTTCAGGCACATCAATACCATGCAAAGGGGCATACCTCACACGCAAATCAGCAATGGGCTCCCCTCCCTCAATGCGCTCATTCTGTACGGCGATATCTGCCCCCATTAATCGCAGAATATCTACAACACCCGTGCGAGTAGGATTCATCCCCACATCCACCAAGAGTAAATCCGAACCAGGAGCAATACTGGCTGCTACCAAGAAAAAAGCAGCTGAGGAAATATCTCCAGGCACTTGAATTTTTGTGGCCTTTAAACGTGCCCCACCACGAATACTTGCCGTGGCGCCGGAACGCTCAACCGGAACGCCAAAACCTTGCAACATGCGTTCGCTATGGTCTCGAGTGGGCTCTGGCTCTGTGACCGAAGTCACTCCATCTGCAAATACACCCGCAAGCAAAATTGCAGATTTGATCTGCGCACTCGCTACAGGTAAATCATAATGAATGGCTTTTAATCCTTTGACAGGTTGAATATGAACAGGGGGGCGGCCCTGATCGCCTGTGTCTATTTTTGCCCCCATCAATCGCAGTGGTTTCGCCACGCGTTCCATGGGACGTTTTCGCAAACTGGCGTCCCCGTCCAAGGTCACATCAAAGCCTTGACCTGAAAGCAGCCCCGTTAATAAACGCATTGTGGTCCCTGAGTTACCACAATCAATGATGCCCGCAGGCTGTTTTAAGCCCTCACGCCCCACTCCTTCAATGCGAACATTTCCATTTTCTGGGCCTTCCATCTTGACGCCCATACTTCGAAAGGCACGCATGGTAGCAAGCGCATCTTCTCCCTCAAGAAAGCCACTGACTTCAGTAATGCCATCAGCAAGTGCGCCCAGCATAATGCTGCGATGTGAAATGGATTTATCTCCGGGAACCCGAAGCGAACCATGAAGTGAACCACCAGGTTGAATATGAAAAGTCAGGCTCATAGCGTTATTTGGGTAACAACATAAAAATGGTAAAAAAGGATTGGGCTAAAATAATACGCCCTCATCGGTATTCAACTATCCCGTTGGCCCGTTTGCCCAATCTGTCCGGGCTTTTTGCGCACGTTGAAACAAACCAAGCAATGCAGCCCCGTCGGATGACTTCAAAGCGCTCCGCAATTCAGCGAGCTTATGCGAGAAGGCGTCTAGTTCTTTTAGAAGCGCTTCTGTATTCGCTAAACTAATGTCTCGCCACATAGTGGGATGACTTGCTGCAATCCGAGTGAAGTCGCGAAACCCTCCCGCTGCGTAAGAAAAAATCAAGGCCGCATCCGGTCGCGCTGCTAACTCCTCAACTAAGGCATAACTGAGCAAATGCGGCAAATGACTCACCGCCGCAAAGATTTCATCATGCTTAGCGGCATCAAGAATATGCACCTCTGCACCCGTTTTTTCCCAGAGTAATTTCACTTTTGCCGAAGCCCCCTGATCGGTCTCTGAGACTGGGGTTAAAACGACTCGCTTTCCTCTAAATAAGTCAGCGTGTGCGGCTAATGGCCCACTTTTTTCCGCCCCGGAAATAGGATGCCCCGGGACAAAACGCGCAAACGCGTCCCCCAGCACTGTCTTCGCCGCCTGAATCACGCCTTGTTTGGTGCTACCGACATCAGTGATGACGGTATTTAGGCCCAGAACCGGAGCCAATTGAGTCAGAACAGAGGTGAATGCGCCAACTGGAGTGGCCAGGATAATGAGGTCTGTTCCATGCACCGCAGCTTCGAGGGTATCAAAGGCGTATGCGGCGATGCCGAGCTGCAAGGCTTCTATGCGATGCTGAGGCTCTTGGTCATACACTGTGATCTGTATTTGCGGATAAGCGGCACGAATTGCTAAAGCCCAAGATCCCCCGATCAGTCCGGCACCAATCAGCGCAATTCGGGACACGGGCAAGGCGCTAGACTCAGGCATGCTGCTTCACAATCTTGCCTAATGCTTCAAGAAATAAGGCATTCTCACTTGCCAAACCAATACTCACACGCAGCCACTCCGGCATCCCGTAATTCGCAATAGGTCTGACAATGACACCCGCGCGCAAGAGCTTTTGATAGATCGCCAAGCCCTCCCCCACCTTAAATGCTACGAAATTTCCCCAAGATGGAATATAGGGCAAATTCAGTGCATTGAGTCCTTGTACGATTTGATTCATGCCGGCTCTATTGAGCGCAACGGAACGTGCCAAAAATTCGCCGTCTCCCAGCGCGGCTTCTGCAGCAGCCAAGCCCAAGGTGCTGACATTAAAAGGCGCACGGACGCGATTCATCAAATCTATAACACCAGGTGCTGCAAGGCCAAATCCCACACGCAGTCCAGCTAAACCATAAGCCTTAGAGAAGGTTCTGGACACGAGTAAGTTGGGGAAATCTTTGAGCCAAGAAATGGAATCGTAAGTCTCTTCAGCCCGCAAATACTCTGTATAAGCTTCATCCAAAACAATCAAAACATGATCTGGTACGCGCTCAAAAGCTTTACGCAACATGGGACCAGAAATAAAGGTACCAGTGGGATTATTAGGGTTGGCAATAAATAACACCCGCGTATCAGGACGTATGGCATCCACCATCGCTTCAAGATCGCATCCAAATTCTTTTGCAGGTACCTCAATACCCTGTGCCCCCACCACTTGGGTTGCCAGGGGATAAACAGCAAAAGCATGCTGGGAATACACCGCACTCGACCCCACTCCCAAAAAGGCTCGGGCAGCAAACTCCAAGATGTCGTTTGAGCCATTGCCTAAAATAATCTGAGGGAGTTCAACGCCAAATTTTTGGCCAATCGCTGAGCGCAAATCAAAGCCATTGCCATCAGGGTACAGCGCTAAAGTCTCCAGCAGCGACTCCATTGCCTGAATAGAATGAGGGCTGGGCCCAAGCGGGTTCTCATTCGAGGCCAGCTTAATGATTTGGCTCAGCCCCAATTCTCTTTGAAGCTCAGAAATAGGCTTTCCAGGTTGATAGGGAGCGATAGCACGAATGTAGGCTGGGGTAAGGTCACATAAAGACATAGCTAAAACCTGATCTCAATCGAAGATTAAAGTTAAAGAGGAGAAAGAGGGTAAGAACCCAATACCTTTAAGAATGAAGCCTGCGCACGCATCTCATCGAGCGCTTTTTTTAGGGCTGACTCGGAACTATGGCCTTCAATATCTACGAAAAATACATACTCCCAAAGCCCCGTTCGCGAAGGGCGAGATTCGAGACGACTCATACTCACCCCATGCAGAGCCAGCGGCTCTAGAAGCTTGTGAATAGCGCCTGGACGATTAGGCGCACTCAGAACCATAGATGTTTTATCACGACCAGAGGGGCCCACTTCCTGTGTACCTAACACCACAAAACGCGTTGTGTTATCCGCGCTATCCTCAATATCTGTAGCTTGTATTTTCAGCGCATAGCGCTCGGCAGCTAACTCTCCCGCAATGGCAGCACTCTCGGGGTCAGCAACGGCTCGGGTTGCCGCATCGGCATTACTCGCAACAGGAATACGTTCAACTTGGGGCAAATGGCTCGATAACCATTGCTGACATTGGCTAAGCGACTGGGCATGAGAATATACACGCCGTACAGATGACAAATTTTCTGTCGAAGCATGCGTCATCAACTGATGGCGAATTCTGAGATGCAACTCCCCACAAATTTTTAAAGGCGTAGCCAAGAGTAGATCAAGGGTAGTCGAAACACTTCCACCCAAAGAATTTTCAACGGGGACCACTGCATATTGGCAATGTCCGCTCTCTACTTGATGAAACACTTCATCCAATGACTGGAATGGCAATACCGATGCGGCATGACCAAATTGACGAATGGCAGCCTGCTCACTGTAGGTGCCCAGGGGGCCCAGATAAGCGATCTTGAGTGACTGTTCCAGGGCAAGACAGGACGACATGATTTCTCTGAACAAAAAGGCCACCGTTGCGTTGCTGAGCGGGCCCTTATTTGCATCCTGAACGCCTCGCAATACTTGCGCCTCTCGTTCAGGCCGATAAACAGCGCCCTGCTTAATCACCCCAATCTCTGCAGCAGCTTGAGCACGTTGATTGAGCAAACCCAATACTTCGCGGTCTAAGCGATCAATCAAATGACGGAGTTCGATTAGGCGAGACTCGTCTTCTTGTGCAGTGGTATGAGAAAGCTTGGGATCAGCCATGTTGTTGTTCGAATTCACGCATCCATTCCGTTAGACGAATTACGCCTTCAATCGGCATTGCATTATAAAGTGAGGCCCTCACTCCACCACGACTGCGATGTCCTTGCAGTTGCAATAAACCCCGCTCCTCTGCGCCAGCAAGAAATGGATCTGTCAGGCCAGGCTGGCGAAGAGCGAAAGGCACATTCAATAGCGACCTGAGTAATTGCGGTACTTCATTCATGTAAAGCTCTGACGCATCAATGAAACTATACAGGAGGTCACTGCGTTGGCGAGCGCGAGCATACATTGCCGCGATTCCCCCCTCTTTCTCAATCCAAATCAAGGTCTGTTCAAGCGCAAAGATCGGAAAAACGGGCGGCGTATTTGGAATGCTATGCGTATCGGCCAAAACTTCGTAATTCAGTAGTCGTGGCGTTTGCGAGCGCGCTTGACCCAACATGTCTTTACGAATCAAGGCTAGACTTAATCCTGTAATGCCTAAGTTTTTTTGTGCAGAGGCGTATACCATTGCATGCGCATCAAGATGAATGGGACGACTCAAGATGTCCGAAGACATATCAGCGATCACAGGACAAGGGAATTCGCCATACCACTGATCCGGAAGTGTGGGCCAGCTTACTCCGTCAATGGTTTCATTAGAGCAATAATGAACATAGGCAGGCAGCTCTGGCCCCAGCATTTGCTCTCGAACTTCCATGCCTTGTTGTCTGGCTGCGTCAGACACGTTTAAGGGAGCTTGAAAACGCCAGATTCGCCCAAAATGCTCGGCCTCATCCGCTGCACGATCGGACCAATACCCGCTCATCTCATAAATTGCTACGCCTTCCTCATTCAGGAAATTCAGCGGAATAGCAGAAAAGTGAAGTGAGGCACCAAACCCACACAATAAAATCTCATATTCATCCGAGATTTCAAGCAATGAACGGAGCCGAGTTTGAACAGAATGCATGAGCGCATCAAAGCGCTCAGAGCGATGACTCAAGCTTAAAAGAGAAATTCCCTGCCCTTCAAAATCAACGAGTGACTGCTGTAAGGCTTCTTGCACAGGACCCGGCAGCATCGCGGGGCCTGCGCAAAAGTTGATGGGGGCTAAGAGATTACTCGCCCTCGCCGACGTCATCGGAAAAGGAGGAATCAGTATCAGGCTCTTCTACGGAAATCACTTCATCTTGTGCGAAATCGGCTTCTGGAATGCGTGATAGGCCAATCAGCTTCTCACCCTCATCCAGGTTAATCAAAGTCACACCTTGCGTAGCGCGGGATAGCTCAGAAATTTCGCTCACACGAATTCGAATCAAGACTCCGCCATCAGTAATCAGCATGGCATGGTCTTCTGGTGAAACCAGCGAGGCCGAAACCACTTTTCCATTACGCGCCGTAGTTTGAATCGCGATCAGGCCTTGGCCACCGCGACCATGGCGGGTGTATTCGCTAATGGAAGTTCGCTTGCCATAACCATTTTCTGTTGCTGTGAGCACTGAGAGTGATTCATCCGCCGCCACCAAGAGCGAAATAATCGTCTGGTCTTTATTGAGACGCATCCCCCTCACTCCGCGTGATACGCGGCCCATGGGGCGAACGTCTTCTTCATGGAAGCGCACTGCTTTACCATCATCTGTGAACAGCATGACCTGACTCTCACCATTCGTAATGGCCGCACCGATGAGCACGTCGTCTTCATCTAAATCCACTGCAATAATGCCGGCGGTGCGAGGACGTGAAAAATCGATCAATGGCGTTTTCTTGACCGTACCGCGAGCAGTGGCCATGAACACATAATGATTGGGATCAAATTCTTTGATCGGCAAAATCGTGGTGATTTTTTCATCTTCCTGTAAGTTCAGCACATTCACGATGGGTTTACCGCGTGATTGGCTGCTGCCTTCAGGAGTTTCAAATACCCGCAACCAATAGACGCGACCTTGATTAGAGAAGCACAAGATGTGATCGTGGGTATTGGCTACAAATAATTGCTCAATGAAATCGTCTTCTTTAGTTGCGGTTGCCTGCTTGCCTCGCCCAGCACGCCGTTGCGCGCGATAGTCTGCAATAGACTGACGCTTCATGTAGCCCTCACGAGAGAGGGTGACCATCATTTCTTCAGGCGTAATCAAATCTTCAAGATTGATATCTGCTGTATCCGTCACAATTTCACTTCGCCGCGCATCACCAAACTGTTCACGAATTGCAGTAAGTTCACCCACAATGATTTCAGTGACTCTTTGAGGTTTCGACAAAATATCCATCAAATCAGTGATGCGTTCCATGACCTCTTTATACTCATCACGAATCTTGTCTTGCTCAAGTCCTGTGAGGCGCTGCAATTGCATTTCTAAAATGGCTTGTGCCTGCGTTTCAGACAGGTGATACCCATCCGCTTGCAAACCTTCATGGGGCAAGACAGTGAGAGGACGCGAAGCCTCAGGAGAAGTACGCGCCAGCATTTCTTCTACCAAAGATGAGCGCCAGGCGCGCCCCATCAGTCCTGCGCGAGCTTCTTGTCGATTTGCCGAGGCTTTGATGAGTTCGATCATCTCATCTACATTAGATAAAGCAACAGCTAAACCTTCCAAAACATGGCCACGCTCCCGTGCTTTACGTAATTCAAAGACGGTACGGCGGGTCACCACCTCACGACGATGGCGCAAGAAGGCTTCGAGGAACTGTTTAAGGTTGAGAAGGCGGGGCTGGTTATCGACCAGCGCCACCATGTTCATACCAAATGAGTCCTGTAACTGAGTGAGCTTGAAGAGGTTATTCAGAACTGCATCAGGTAATTCGCCCTTCTTCAATTCGATCACTACGCGCATACCTGATTTATCAGATTCATCGCGCAGATCAGAAATACCCTCAATGCGTTTTTCCCGCACCAACTCTGCGATCTTGACCAGAAGATTGGCTTTGTTGACCTGATACGGAAGCTCATCAATGATCAGCGCCTTGCGGGACCCCTTTTCCATATCTTCGACATGGGTTCTGCCCCGGATCAGAACGCGACCGCGGCCGGTACGATATCCATCATGCACCCCATTCACACCATAAATAATGCCCTGGGTAGGAAAATCGGGGGCGGGAACCAACTCAATCAATTCATCAATGGTGGTTTCAGGAAATGCAAGCAACTTCAAACAGGCTGAAATGACTTCATTCAAATTGTGCGGGGGGATATTGGTTGCCATGCCCACCGCGATACCTGCCGAACCATTCACCAATAAATTGGGAAAGCGCGCCGGTAAAATGAGAGGTTCTTGCTCAGAACCATCGTAATTAGGACCAAAATCAACGGTTTCTTTCTCGATATCCGCCAAAAGCTCGTGTGTGATCTTGGCCATACGGATTTCGGTATAACGCATCGCAGCGGGATTATCGCCATCAACCGAACCAAAGTTACCCTGACCATCCACCAGCGGATAACGCAAAGAAAAAGGCTGCGCCATACGTACGATGGCATCGTAAACAGCAGTATCTCCATGAGGATGGTATTTACCAATGACATCACCGACGATACGTGCGGATTTTTTGTAGGCTTTGTTCCAGTCGTTGGAGAGCTCATGCATCGCGAATAAAACGCGTCTGTGCACAGGCTTTAGACCATCTCGGACATCTGGCAGGGCACGCCCCACAATCACGCTCATCGCGTATTCCAGATAGGAACGGCGCATCTCATCTTCCAAACTGACCGGAAGCGTTTCTTTAGCGAAGGAATTCATCAATGATTAAGGGCGGGAGGGATGCAAAGGAGGTGTTACATAACTCCAATAATATAGCACGTTCAGCCCCCTTCCGTCACCTCTCATCCCATGCCTTGTTTGATCATCGACTTAGGCTTTAAAGCCCCTATAATCTGGTGTGTTTAAACGCATTCAGAATAGATAAAACGTACGGTGCATTCCGAGTAAGGACAAGCATGTCAATTCAGCCAGAAACCATACTGTTGCCCGAATGGGTGATTCCTATCGAACCCCGCGGTCAAGTTCTTCACCGTCATGCGCTCGTCCTTCAGGGTTCTAAGATTAGTGACATTCTTCCGGAAGCTGACCTTGCCTCACGTTATCCGGGAACTTCTATTCGCGCTCTTCCAGGACAAGTTGTTTTACCAGGATTCGTGAATCTCCATACGCATGCCGGAATGACTTTACTGCGAGGGTATGCCGATGATCTACCCTTAATGCAATGGCTTCAGGATAAGATTTGGCCGGCTGAAGGCCAATGGACCAGCCCCGATTTTGTAGCTTCAGGGACAGAACTGGCCTGCGCTGAATTTCTGCTCAGGGGCATGACCACTTTTAATGAGATGTATTTTTTCCCTGAAGCAAGCGCTGAAGCCATTCTTGCTTCAGGGCTGCGCGCGGTATTGGGACTCACTGTTCTAGAGTTTCCAACCAACTATGCCTCTGATGCCGGTGACTATCTGCATAAAGGTCTCGCCACGCGAGATGCATTGAGGCATGAATCCCGCCTAAGCTTCGCACTCGCCCCACACGCACCTTACACAGTCAGCGACAGTACCTTTGAAAAGATCGTGACTTTTGCAGAGCAACTAGATATGCCTATTCATTTGCATGTTCACGAGACTGATCATGAAATCAAGGATAGCCTAAAGCAATATGGTTTGCGCCCACTGATTCGGCTTGCCAAGCTGGGCGTGGTAGGCCCACGTTTGATTGCCGTTCATTCTGTCCACCTTGATCGCGCTGAAATAGATTTATTCGCTCGAGAAGGCGTGAGCGTGGCGCATTGCCCACACTCTAATTTGAAATTAGCAAGCGGCATTTCCCCCATCGCAAACTTACTTGAGGCAGGAGTCAATGTGGGTATAGGAACAGATAGCGCAGCAAGCAATAACCAGCTTGATATGCTCAGCGAACTGCGCACCGCTGCCTTGCTCGCAAAGGGCAATAGTGGCAACCCTGCATTACTCCCTGCAGCGGAAGCTCTTGAATTGGCCACACTCGGCGGAGCCAAAGCTTTAGGACTTCAAGACCAGATTGGTTCAATTAAAGTGGGCAAGCAAGCAGATTTAATCTCCATTCAACTCGATGATGTGGGCTCACTTCCAGTATTTGACCCCATCGCGCAGACCGTTTATAGCGCTTCACATAGCCAAATTCAGCATGTGTGGGTGGCAGGAGAACACCTTTTAAATGAGCGCATCCCCACCAAAATCGACCTTCAATCCATCAAACACAGTGCGCAGCAATGGAGTCGAAAACTAAAAGGATAAAGCAAACTTCTGGTCTTAGCCGCTGTCTGTCCTGTATCTTCCTGCCAATCACTTTTATGGGCTCTCTGCATGAATGCAAATGAAAACCACGATCCTGCTGAACTTGAAAAATTTGGGGCCTTAGCCCACCGCTGGTGGGATCCGACTAGCGAATTTAGACCGTTGCATGAAATCAACCCTCTGAGGCTTGAACTCATCGAAAAAGCCGTGGGGGGCTTAAACGGAAAACGAGCGGTCGATGTAGGCTGCGGTGGCGGCATCCTGAGCGAGGCAATGGCAGTCAAGGGAGCCCTTGTGAAAGGAATAGATTTGGCTGAAAAAGCGCTGAAAGTAGCCCGACTACATTCACTGGAAAGTGGCGTTAAAGTGGATTACGAAGCGATCTCTGCCGAGGCACTCGCGCAACGGGAACCCGGGACATTTGATTTAGTCACCTGCATGGAAATGCTGGAACACGTGCCTGACCCTGCTCAAACCATTCGCGCCTGTGCCCAATTGGCCAAACCCGGTGGGTATGTGTTTTTTTCAACTTTAAATCGCAATCCCAAAAGTTATTTGTTTGCCATTATTGGGGCTGAATACATTCTCAAGATGCTTCCTAAAGGGACACATGACTGGGGGCGGTTTATAAAACCCTCTGAATTAGCGCGCATGGTGCGAGACGCGGGATTGTCAAGCGGGAAACTAACTGGTATGTCTTACAATCCGTTCACCAAGATATATCGCCTCAATGAGGATGTGAGCGTCAATTATATTTTGGAGACCCGCGCAACATGATCCAAGGCGTTCTATTTGATCTTGATGGCACACTTGCTGATACGGCCCCTGATCTGGGTGGTGCATTGAACGATTTACTCAGTCGCTATGACAAAGCCCCTCTGCCTCAACCCATGCTGAGACCCCTTGCCTCCTCGGGTGCGCGAGGCATGATTTTGCAAGGTTTTGGATTAACGCCTTCCGATCCTTACTTTGAAGAGCTGCGCGATGAATACTTGGAATGCTATGCAGCCAGATTAGTGCGTGACTCCGTGCTATTTCCAGGGGTTGAAAACTTATTAGATTCCTTAGAGCGCATGGGACTTCCCTGGGGGATTGTGACCAATAAATTTAAAAGGTTTGCTGAACCTTTGGTGGCACTCATGCCCCCTCTTGATAGAGCTGCATGCCTGGTGTGTGGGGATACTTACGCTCGGCCTAAACCTTACCCCGACCCCTTAATTGGGGCTGCCGAATTGATTCATCTCCCTGTTGCCCATCTTCTTTATGTGGGCGATGACGAGCGAGATATGGTGGCAGCAGAAGCGGCAGGAATGAAAGGAGTGGTTGCGCGCTATGGCTATCTGGGTAATGGAGCCCCTCCAGAAGCATGGCCAGCGCATCATCATATTGATGATCCTGAAGGATTGTTAAGTATTCTAAATCCATAAAAATCCAGTTAGAGTTATACCCCAAGATTTTTTAAAATCTCCCTTTCTAATGCTTTTTAATGAGGTAAAGCTCTTGGCAGAACCCGTAGCAGTTTCTTCTGTAGCCCTAAAAATGATTGAGATGGCCCCCGTGCTGACGGGGTTAGATCAGGCTGAGGCTTCCAAATTACTGAAATTTGGGCGCAAAGCTTCATGGAAGCAGGATGAACGGGTGTTCTATCAAGGCGCCGATGCGGATGAAATGTTTATCCTTTTAGGAGGACAACTCATTGTCTGGTTAGATGCAGTAGGAATAGAAAAACCCATCGCAACGCTCAAACCTGGCAATAACTTTGGCGAAATGGCTATTTTGGCTGGAGGCAAAAGAGGGGCGAATGTTTCAGCTGTAGTGCCCTCATTTGGTATCTCAGTCAACACGGGCATGCTGAAGAATTTCCCAAACATAGGCCTTGTCATTTACAAAAATATCGCGCGCGTTGCACTAGAACGCCAAAACATGGTCAATGCAAAAGCGGCTGAAGCGCCTAAAGCCGAGGCGCCTAAAGAAGAAGCCAAAACTGCCTAATAAAGACATTCTGCTGAAGGGAAGCAGAGCAGCTCGTGACTATTTAAACGCACGTCCGCAATGGAAGGACGAGCTTGACGACGCTGTTAAATGTTCTCTCACACAATGGGTTGAGAACACCAAGCAGACATGGATCACAACGGAAGAACCCTCTGCGCTATCACAAAGACTGCGCCATGATCGTCGCAACCTTTTCTTGCGCTGCGCATTCCGAGATCTGAACGGTCTGGCCGATTTATCTGAGGTGGTTGAAGCCTGGTCAGCATTTGCAGATGGCGCGGTGCAAATAGCCTCTGAATGCGCGCAAACAGCTCTATATTCAAGGTATGGCCTTCCGCGCAGCGAATACAACTCGCAAGTACAAACGCTGATCCCAGTTGCCATGGGAAAACTAGGAGGCCGAGAACTTAACGTCTCTTCAGATGTAGATTTGATCTTGTGCTATCCAGAAGTGGGAGAAACCGATGGCAACCTCCCAATTGAAAATAGAGCGTTCTTTGCAAACGTTGCAAAACTCCTCTTTAGAATTTTAGATGACCGAACACAAGAGGGATTTGTATTCCGATTAGATACGCGCTTACGTCCAGATGGGGTCAGTGGCCCACAAACGATTTCTTTAACTGCTTTAGAAGAATATTTGCAGGTTCGTGGTCGTCCATGGGAAAGGCACGCCTGGCTAAAAGCAAGAGCCTTGGGCGGCGACAACGATACACGGATCAGAAAGCTGGTTGAGCCCTTTGTGTTTAGTCGTTACTTAGACTATGGAACCATTGCTTCTTTGCGTGACTTGCATGCGCGAATGCTGCGCGATGACAGCAGGCGTAATCGCGAGCGTGATATCAAAATTGGACTGGGCGGTATTCGAGAAATCGAATTCACTGTTCAGTTGTTTCAGTTGATTCGAGGGGGGCATGACCTAAGCTTACGTTCGCGTTCCACTCGTACCGCGCTGCTCGCATTGGCTGAGCGAGGAATGATTGAAACAGATATCGCCCACGAACTGAGCGAGGCCTATTCCTTTCTGCGTAACTTAGAACACCGTATTCAATATCTCGATGATGCGCAAACCCATCGCTTACCTTTACCCGGTCCTGATCTAGATTGTATTGCGGTGAATATGGGCCTGAGCACGGGTTCAGAGTTGGAACGAGAGGTCTCTCTCAGACGCGAGAGAGTTTCAGAATGTTTTAGCATCAGTTTGGGAAGCTTTTCACAGGAAACCAAAGTTTTTTCAATGGCTGCCGAAGCAGGCCCCTCATCCTTAGTGGAAGATATTTGGATTGCGCTCATCAGTGAAGATCAAAGTGCATTAAAAGAGGGACTTCGCGCTCTAGCGGGGCCAGATGGAGAGGCATCCCAACCTTTTTTAGAAAGTGTATTGCGCGGAAGAGCCTGGCGCAGTATTTCGGAAACAGGACGCAGCCGCTTAGCAAGATTAGTACAAAATGCCCTTCTACTCTCTTCAGAGGGACAACACTTTCAGCAAACCTTAAGAGGCATACTAGATATTTTTAATTCTATTGGCGGGAGAGAAACTTACTTCGCCTTATTAGATGAATACCCTCTGGCTTTGCAGCGTGTCGCTGAACTTTGCGCAGCAAGTCCATGGATTGCTGCTCTCCTAGCTCGTTTTCCTGCATTACTGGATGAACTTATCCATCTTCACCTGCTTCCCAACCATGTTAGTTCCGATGAAATTCAGCTTGAGTTAAAGCACACCGTCATTCCTTATCGAAAAGATAAAGAATTGCATATGGAAAGCCTCAGAAAGCTGAAACAACGATTTCAATTTCGGCTTGCGGTTCTTGAAATCAAGGAACTGATTAGCTTGCAGAATCTGAGTGATCGACTGAGTGATTTAGCAGATGCTTGTATTGCTGAAACCTTGCAGAGGGTTGCAGGTGATGACGCTCTTCTGGGCTTTGGCGTGATTGCTTTCGGAAAGCTAGGAGGAAAAGAGATGGGCTATCACTCTGATCTAGATTTAGTGTTTGTCTACGATTCAAGCTTGATTCAGAGCGAACAAGCCGCCCAACTGACCAAGCAACTGCTATCTGCATTAAGCAGTCCTTCGGGTGCGTCAACGCTTTATGAAATTGATGTTCGACTGCGCCCAGATGGAGCGAGCGGATTTTTAGTCACTTCAATTGATGCCATGCTGAACTATCAGCGTCATCGCGCTAAAACTTGGGAGCACCAAGCACTGACAAGGGCAAGAGCCTGTGCAGGAGACCCTGCGATAGGCAAACAATTTGAGAAGCTACGCGTTGAAATTCTCACGCTACCGCGCAACCCTGAAAATTTAGCCATAGAAATCATCGAAATGCGCAAGCGCATGCATACGGAACATGATCTCAAAATCAGGGGATGGGATCTCAAGCTCAGTGAAGGGGGCTTGGTGGATATTGAATTTATCGTTCAGTTTTTAGTATTGGCGTATTCACGGCATTTTTCTGGCTTAGTGGGGAATGTTGGAAACATTGCCTTATTGCGATATGCCGGATCTGTTCATATTGCACCATCCGATCTCTGCGAGTCAGCGGCTCAAGCTTATTTACATTTGCGCTCTTTGCAGCATCGCCTGCAATTACTTGGAGTGAATCGAGACGCATTAAGCAGAGAGGAAGCAGAACCCGGACCAAGCCAGGTGCAACAGCTATGGAACACTATTTTTTGCATACCTTTGCACACCAGCTAACTTGCCAAAGCATGTGCATTGCGAATAATAAGCAGCAAAAACCCATTATTATTCAAAGATTAACCTTTATTTAATGTACCTATAATGAAATACGATAAAAGGGGAAATTTACATGCTTTCTTTCAATCATGATGGATTTTTACCGATCAGAAAAATGTCAGCATTAAAGAAATCAGAAAAATTGCCGTCTTAATAAAGAAGAACTGAAAGATATCATTGAGATAATACAGGTGCATTTCGTGAGGTTTTATTTACTATGCCGCAACACAGTGCACCGACAATAGGATGATGGACAACAAGAATGTCGACGATCAGCGCCACTTCATCCTCAGCTAATATTGCCGCGCTGACAACGCGTCAAATCATTAACCTCACAACGACTGATATTGCCGCCTTCAATTCAGCCAATATCCGAGGTTTATCGACTGCGAACTTAGCCCTATTGAATGTGGCTCAGATTGCCGCTCTCCCTACTGCTGCTATTGCAGCACTCAATACGATTCAAATCCCTGCCATGAGCAGAGCGGAACTCAACGCATTCAGCTCAGTTCAGTTTAGTGCCTTCAGTACCCAACAAATCCAAAGCCTATCGTCCTATCAGATCATAGGTCTCAGCACTGGGCAAATCAGTACAGCCTTCTCTACAAGGATCATCTCTACTTTAACCAGCAATCAACTGGCTGCTCTGAATTACATTGATTTCAACGTACTCAATTCAAGTCAGATTAATGCGCTGAGTTCTCAACAAATTCAAGGCTTCACTGCAGCACAAATTCGTACGCTCAATTCTGCACAAATTACCACTTTCATCACAACCAGTAACATTGGTTATCTGACTGCAAATCAAATTGCAAGTTTGAGCAGTTATGAAATCAGCTATCTCAATTCAGCCCAACTGAAAGCGCTTACGAGCACTCAAATTCAAAATTTCACTGCCACTCAGATTGGCACCCTGAATACGGATCAAATAACGAGGGGCTTAACGAGTGCGAATATAAGCGGTCTTACCTCCACTCAACTTATTTCGTTAACTAGCACCAAACTCAATGTCTTAAGCTCTATTCAGTTTAATGCCTTAACCACTAGTCAGATTCAGTCTCTGACTAAAGTGCAAATTGGGTATCTGAGCACAAGCCAAACCAGCACTGGATTAAGCTCTAATAAAATCGCCGCACTGACATCCACGCAACTCAGTGGACTCACAAGCTCTCAGATAGGGGGGTTTACATCCAGTCAATTTAGTAGCTTTTCAACTGTTCAAATTCGTGGGCTATCCGCAAGCCTCATTGCTGCTCTCAATACGTCACAAATCAATAGCTACCTCAACAGTGCTGACATCGCTGCTTTCAGCAATCTACAGTTTGCAGCCCTGACGACTACACAGTTGATCTCTGGAGTCGCAACTGCTCAAATTCAAGCACTGGGTTCAAGTCGCATTGCCACTTTATCCACCAACCAAGTCAATGCCTTAACGAGCTCTCAATTTGGAGCCTTCACCTCCAGTCAAATTCGATATCTGAACGTAGCGCAAATTGCAACGCTCAGCACAAACCAACTTGATTACTCCTTAACTACGGCGCAAATCGCTGGCTTAACCACAAGCCAAATCAATGCCATCCTCACTTCGCAATTTAATACCCTTACTTCAGCCCAAGTTGCGGCGATCACTACGACCAATCTTAATGCCCTGAACTATTATCGATATATCTCAATCGATACGAACCAAGTTCAATATCTGACTACTGCACAAATATCTGCAATCAAAATACCAGGGACACAAGGGTTTAGCAGCAATCAGATTGCAGCCTTCACAACTCAACAAGTTGCAGCATTCACTTCATCACAATTTATTTCAAGTTCCGCATTGGTTAAGTTTTACGCGCTGAACTCATCACAAATTGAAGCTTTGTCTTCCCTGCAAGTGAATACCATCACATCCAAGGAGTTTGCGGGTCTTACAACGAACCAAATTCAATATTTCACTACCGATCAGATTGCCACCCTAAGCACTAACCAAGTTCTAAACAGTTTCACCAGTTCTCAGTTAGCTGCACTCACTTCGGATCAAGTTCAGTCTTTAACAACCACTGCACTTCAAACGATGACCTCAACGCAATTCGCAGCTTTTAATTCAGACCAGATTAAAGCGTTGACGAGCAGCCAAATTCAAAGCTTTGGCAATGCCCAGATAATTTCTATCACCACCGCCCAAATTAGATCAGGACTCTCTACAGATCAAATTTCTTATTTAGGCACGAGTCAGGTGCGCGTCATCACCACCTCAGATCTCAATGCCTTAACCTCTGATCAATTTAATGCATTAACGACTTCACAATTCCAAAGTCTGAACAATTATCAGATAGCATCACTGACGACAAATCAAATCAATCTGGGTTTTACTACGTCAGACATTGCAGCGCTGACCTACAGGCAGTTGGTCGCTTTATCTTCTTCGCAAATAGGCGCAGGGTTTACCTCTTCGGACATTCAAGCCCTCAGCTCCTATCACATCGGCATCCTGTCAACGATTCAGATCAAAGGATTAAGATCTGATCAATTGGCAGCATTCACAACCGATCAACTTCAATATCTCTCCACGAGGCAGATCGCCGCGCTCAGTACTGATTTAGTAGCTTTGGGATTGACTACCGATCAGGTGAGCGCATTGAATACCAATCAAGTGAGCAGCTTGACGAGCACTGACCTCAATGCTTTTAGTTCTGCTCAGTTCAATGCTTTGAGCTCTTCGCAAATCCTGAGTCTAACCAGTTTGCAAATTGGATATTTAAGTACCGCTCAAATCAGTACAGGCTTGACTACATCTCAAATCATTACGCTCACCAGCAGCCAAATTTCTGCCATTACGAGTACCGATCTCAATGCTTTAAGCTCAGATCAGGTCAGCACTTTAACCACAGACCAAATCCAGTTTTTAACGAATAGTCAAATCTCAACGCTCTCCACTGCGCAACTCAATATTAGTTTTACCAGTTCAGAAATAGCCGCTTTAACCACCAAGCAAATCACTGCTTTAACTGTGAAGCAATTGGGTAATGGCTTTACCACTGCAGATATTCAAGCACTCACCTCTAGTCAAATCAGCACGCTTTCAGTCACCCAAATCAAAGGGCTCACCTCTGATCAAATTACTTCATTTACGAGTGGTCAGATTCAAAGCCTTGCCAACAATTTGATCTCAGCCAATAGCGCATATTTATTGACGACGGATCAAATCAGCGCATTAACCTCCAAGCAAATCTTGGCCTTATCTACGCTAAATTTGAATACGTTGAGTTCCTCTCAATTCAACGCCTTCACCACCAGTCAAATTCAGAGTCTCAGTAATACGCAAGTTGCGCAACTCAGTACTGCGCAAATCACTACGGGATTAACGACCGATCAAATTGGTTTTCTCACTAGCAATCAAATCGCTGCCATCTCCACCAAGGATCTTAATGTTTTATCTTCTGATCAATTCGGCGCCCTGACCACGGCCCAGATCAAGTACTTAACGACGAGTCAACTCTCTTCACTCAGCACTGCGCAGTTGATTACCGGGTTCACAACTTCTGATATCGCCGCGCTGACAACAAAGCAGATCCTTAGTTTGTCTGCCTCTCAGCTTGTTAATGGGCTGACTACCGAAGACATTCAAGCATTGCGCCCTGGTCAGATCAGCGCTTTATTAACCAGTCAATTGAATGGTTTGAGCTCTGATCAATTGAATACCTTCCGTAACAATCAAATTCAGAGCCTCACCACTCTTCAGATCGCTGCGCTGAGTGCAGACTTGCTGACATCAGGTTTAACTACCCGTCAAATAGTCGCCTTAAGATCTAATCAAGTTTCAGCTTTCACCACCACTGAATTAAATCTCTTAGCCACAGATCAATTCAGTACTTTTTCATCCGCCCAGATTCGTAGCTTAACTCCTGCTCAGATTGCTGCACTCAGCACCGATCAGATTTCTTTAGCGCTCACGACGTTACAAATTAGGGGCTTAAGCACTAAGCAAATAATTGCTTTCACTACTGATGGCATTAATAGTTTTTCGTCAGCACAATTTAACGCACTTAACCCAAAACAACTTCAAAGCCTTACCACTGCACAGATTTCAGCCCTTGATCCCTCGGATATTTCTATTAACAGGTTGTCGACTGATCAAATAAGCGGTCTATTCACGAATCAGATCATGATTTTGACAACCAATCAGATCAATGTCTTAACTGCAAGTCAGTTCGGCGCTTTAAATAGTAGCCAGATTCAAAGTTTCACGACATCACAAATATCTAAAATAAGTAGCAGTCAAATCAATACAGGATTCACAACGGATCAAATAGCGGCGCTGACTTCTAAGCAGTTAATTGCCTTAACGACTGCTCAAATGAACACGGGGTTAACGACTGCTGATATTCAAGCACTGGTCTCTAGCCAAGTCTCTGTCTTATTAAGCAACCAGCTCAATGCATTAACCGTCGATGAATTTACTAGCTTAACCACGAGCCAGATTCAAAGTCTGACTTCCACGCAGATCGCCAAACTCAGCACTAACCAGATCAGCCTGAGTCTCGCCACAACACAAATCCAGGCGCTCAATAGTAAACAGATTACCTCCCTGAATAGCGCTCAACTCAGTGTATTGAATGTAGATCAATTCGGAAGCATCAGCTCGGCCCAGATACAGTATTTGAGTACCGCTCAGATTGCCTCGCTCAACACGGATCAAATTACAACCCGCTTAACGACTGATCAAGTGCAAGCGCTGACCAGTAAACAAATTGTTGCTTTTACCAGTCTGCAACTGAATACCTTATCCGCCACACAATTTGGCACTCTCAGTTCGGCTCAAATTCAATCACTGTCGAGTACTCAGATTTCCTCTTTAAATGCAGATCAAATCACGTCCAGCATCACAACGAATCAGTTAGACGCTCTGAGCAGCAAACAAATTATTGCTTTGACGAGCTATCAACTGGCCACCTTGAGTGCCGATCAGTTTGGAATCTTAATCACAAGCCAAATTCAATCTTTGACCACTTCCCAGATTTCGCAGCTAAGTAATGATCTGATTAATAACAATTTCACCAGTACCCAACTAAAAGCGCTGACGAGCAAACAAATCAATGCATTAACCAGCACCCAGTTGAATGGAATGTCTGTTGATCAATTTGGCGCGCTCACAACAAGCCAAATTCAATCCCTGACCAATACGCAACTTGCTAATCTCAATATTGATCAGATCAGCTCTAGCCTCACTTCAACACAAATCAGTTCTCTAACAAGTAAGCAAGTTCCTGTACTGAGCAGTGCCCAGTTAAACGCGCTCACTGTTGATCAATTTGCAAGCTTCTCAACGAGCCAAATTCTATTCCTCAGTAAATCGCAATTAGCCAATCTCAGTGTTGATCAAATCTCAACTGGACTGACTACCCTTCAGCTCACTGCGCTGAATAATGTTCAAATTGCTGCTTTGACCACCACACAGCTCAACGCACTTTCTGTCACTCAATTTGGCAGCATCAGCACCTACCAGATTCAATATCTCACCAACTCACAAATCGCTAATATTAATAGTGATCAATTCCAAAACGGGTTCACTAATACGCAGCTAAGCCATTTATCCCGGGCACAAGTACTGTCTATCTCGACGGCAGACATCTCAGCGATGACAACATCTCAGTTGAACTATGGTCTTTCACTCACCCAGCTTAAATATTTTACTAGCGCTCAAATGTCTGCTTTGGTGACTGACAACTTAACAACTTTGACCACGGCTCAAATCAAAACGCTTCTGGTGAGTCCCATTGTTTTAGATCTGACAGGAAAGGGGATACAAACCACCAGCATCAACGATGGCGTGAACTTTGATCTGCTCGGTAATGGCAAAGCCATGCATACCGGCTGGATTGCAGAGGGTGAAGGTCTGTTGGTGATGGATGCCAATCACTCGAATACCCTCGATGACGGTTCTGAATTGTTCGGACAAGGCACCACCCTGGCTAACGGTCAGAAAGCAGTCGATGGTTACCAGGCCCTGCGTTCACTCGATACCAATAGCGACGGGGTCATCAACGCCCAAGATGCACAGTTCAATGATCTGAAGGTCTGGGTTGACACCGGCAATAGCAAC
>Ga0114962_10000265_pt1 | contig 45498 bp, 80 predicted proteins | sample C_130820_MF_Meta_FD_87017 | JGI IMG/M metagenome (GOLD analysis project Ga0114962, IMG submission 87017) | Freshwater microbial communities from Lake Croche, Canada to study carbon cycling - C_130820_MF_MetaG | ecosystem: Environmental > Aquatic > Freshwater > Lake | place: Lake Croche, Canada...
CCATTCAAGATATTGATCACAGTTTGCAATAACTAACGGCTTAGAATTATTAATATAAGGTAGTGCCATCAACGTGGTGCACGCAGCACCCTCAGTAACAATATCCAAAGGAATAATTGTACCTTGTTGCTCAAGAAATTCTTGAAGCCCGTTATCTAAATGTTCTTTCAATGCAATAAAAATAAAATTACATTGGCTATGTTTAGAAGTAAGAGAATCAATGACTCGTTTAATCATTGGAACGCCAACTACATCAATCATTGGTTTAGGTTCTTTGTAACCACTTTCAACAAATCGCTGACCTCTACCGGCCATTGGAATAACTACATTAATCATTTAAATCCTTATTATGGAAATCTAGCTAAGATTTCTTCGTTTATTGGAATTTTGCTGCGCAGACGATCGCAATAATCTCTGGTACATAAACTTGTTAGTAGGTGACCACTCAATTGTGGTTCCTCACTCATAAAGTGAATATTTTCGGCACCCATGATAGGAGCAAGTATAGAGTAGAAGTTGTGCATATGATTAAAATCATACTTAACTTCACCGTTAGTAAGTACATTAAAACCTTGAACTACTTGATCGTGAAGTCTCTTTGGCCATGCATAAAATGTATCCCCTACAAACTGCTGACTTTCCCAAAAACCATTTCCTTCTCGGGAAGTAATATTAAACTTATCCCAATCCAAATTAAATTCTTCTAAACTTTTATTGTAATGAATGTCAAATCTTGTCATAATATAGAAATCAATATAATCATTACCTGTTACTGTAGAGGCTTTTGTACGGGTAGTATTTTGATGACTACCTTCAAATGATATGCTAATTAATTTCTTAGGATTAAGTAGTTTATTAACTTCATCCATTCTATCGTTATCATACGTAACGACATAATTATGTACAGAATGGTTTTTTTTAAGAGGTTGGATTATGTTGCGGTCAATATTAGGAAAACAATGATTAAAGTCTCTTTCTGATTTATGACCGAATGATATACCTACAAATATTAATGCAACATTCATATGACCCTTTAATTAAATTTTTATTTATAATTAAATTGCTGCATAAATGGTTCTTGAGCTAATTCTTTACTATGTGACAGGTAATCTTGGTAAATAGCATTCAGCTTTTCTTCATTAGTATTATGCTGTGTACCATAGCCCTTAGCAAAATCTGATGGGGGTATTTTAGTTTGTATTTGTAGTTTTCTTTTAACTGCTTCTGTATTATACGGTGAGAATCCATACCAGAGAACAACCATTTTTTCTGTTGTATGTGGCGTATCAAAATGTCTGCCAAGAGGATAAACATATAAACGTTTACTATGAATAACTCTTGATCTTCTTATTTTAGATGCACCATCGTTATAATGCATACCATATGTCTTTTGTTCAACCAAGGACTTAGTAGGGGCTGGAATAATTTCTGGCTTATCGTCTACCATTACACAGCAAGGAAGAACCAGATTATCACTCGTTGCATTATCAAGAATAGAATAATCACCAACTAAAAATTCTGTGACATTAAGACACATTTTCCAACCAGGGTATTGACTTTCATAATCAATTACCTCGTCATCACAAAGTTTAGCATCAAAGAATTCATTCCTTGATTTAACAATAGTCCATGTCGGGCATATCTTTTTAATAATCTCAACAGATGAATCGGTAGAATTATAATCGATCATAACCCCGTGATCAAAATACTTCTTATGATGCTCAAGCCACCAAGGGAGTAAATACTCTTCATTAAAAAAATGAGTAACAACGGTTTTACGCATAATTAACTTTCAAAATTTTGGATCTAATTTATAATCTTCAAACGACATAGCGTTTTTATCTTTATCGGAGATTATAGCTTTATTTCTTGCAAAAGGCAAGTCAAGCATCAACGTAGTATCAAGGGGGCATATTGCACTTTCCGATTCAGCGTTGTGTACGGCAGAACAACTGTAACAGAAGTGAGTCTCTTCTTCTAAAGAAATAAACGCATGACCGAACCCAGGTGGTACCCAGACTTGTTTAAAATTATCTTCCGATAGGTACACCATAACGTATTTACCGAATGTAGAAGAATTAGCACGCAAGTCAACCGCTACATCTATACCTGCACCTTTTACTACTCGACATAACTTACCCATCGGGTTATTCCATTGATAATGGATACCCCTGATAACATATTTGTGAGACATAGAGTGATTGTCTTGCACGAACGTCACACCAAGTATTTGTTCAACAAGAGGGTTAAGAGACTCAGTAAAGAAACCACGGTGATCAGAATAAACTGGTCTTTCGATTATCTTAACATCTGGTATAAAAGGATTAGATTCAATTTTCATAATTAATATTTCTGTATAATATTTCTCAAGTCTTGTTTAGACTGCTCATTCCATCTTCTATGTGAACCTGCCACGTAGTGCATACCCATTAAATTACCTAATTCATTTTTAAAATAGCAATCACCATAATAGGTAGCATCAGTCTGCCAGGCTAACGTTTTAATTTGGTTATCTAAGATGTGTTTTCTTATTTTCCAACCAACTTCGACAAACCCTGTTGACCGATTTTGATCTACTTCTTGTTGCGTTAATACCCAGCTCTTAGATCTTGCAAGGTTGATGTCATAGTATGAACCAAAACAACAAGGTATGTTTTTAAAATTATCTGGATTAATATTTACCCATTGGCTGGTATCCTTGCCATCGTTGTATTCCGTACCTACGGCTTTATACCCTTGTTCGAATTTATCTATAATGTAGTAATGTATATTATTATTTAATACAAAGTAATCAGAATCAATAATAGATACTATACCTGTAGTACAAAACGTTAAACCGTAATCTATAGCCCTACCGTGGGAAAGACCGTCAAAGGTTGGAGTACTGTTACAGTACACATATTGATAGTCTTCAGTTTCCGGTAAAACTCTTTTTTCAGAGTTCGGGGTATTGTCTACTACAATTAAATTGTAATGTTTTCTATCGAATCTCTTCTTGAAATTTTCAACCTGTAGTTCTAGTAGGTCATAATTCCTATAGATTACTGTTACATAATCAATCATTATATTCTATATAATCTTTTCTAATTACAACGTTTGTCGATGGATCTTTGTAACATTCAATAACACTATTAACAGTTGACTCAATTGTTTCTGTAAACTTAAAGTCATAGTCTTTGCAAAGCTTATCTGTATTAATATCGAAGTTATATGCTCCTGCAGTATTGCCTTTATCTACAATTTCAATTCCTAGCTTCTTACTAACATAACTAGAAATCTCGTCCACTGTAGCAGTAAATGAAGCCATATTATACATACCAGGAATAAAGTTATGTCTGCCTTGGTATACTATGCGCTCGACAGCCCGCACAAGATCTTCAATGCATAGGATAGAACGATTAATATGTTTATTAGCAACCGTAATCTTACCTTCATTAAGTGCATTATACACCATCATATTAATCATAAGGTCGCGGCGAATAACAGGGCTTCCTCCATTAACTGTACCGAATCTTAAACCTAAGAGCTGTCTGCCTTGGGCAAGATATTTTTGAGCAGCAATATCTAGAGTAATTTTAGTAAGATCGTAGTTATTAAGAATTTCTAACGACATTTTATTTTCAAAAGACATATTATCTGAATTACCGTAAACAGATGCACTGCTTGCGTAAATAATTTTAGTATCCTTAGAAGTCTTTTCTACAAGGTTAATAAAATTACGGACGTTATTATGCCATGGTGATCTGATATCACCAACACACATCTGTACACTTGAATGCCCAGCTAAAAGAATAATTGTCTTAAATGGTTCAAGAAACTTTGTAGTAAGTTTATTATAGTCATTAGATCTATTACCATAAACTTCTACTTCATGATTATGACTTCTTAAATAAGGTACTAAACGCGAACCAATATAGCCGCTACCACCAATTACTAAAATACTCATATTATGTTCCTGTATATTCGTTCAACGTCTTAATAATGTGTTCAGTATCAGCAAGATTCAGCCACCACCCGTTAGGTATACAAACTTGTGTATCTGTAAACGCTGATACACCAGGTAAGTCACCTTCTCTGAATTGAGTAATACTACTATACATGTCATTTCTAAAATGAACCGGGCTTGATGCAATAAAATTTTCAGTTAAGTATTGAGTAAAGTGATCTTTAAGGCCAGGCTTGACATGCATACTGAATAACCAGTATGAACAGTTAGGATCCCATTCAGGCAAGGTCAATAACGGGTTTTTAACCTTGTTAATATATTCTCTAGAATTTCTTCTGCTACAAGTTACAGAGTATTCTGCTTTACTAATATTAGATAAACCAATAGAGGCATTAATATCGTTCATATGATACTTAAACCCAACTTTAGTAATGTCTTGCGTACATCTAAAAGACTCATTTTTGGTTCTGTCTAAACCATACCAGCGAAGTGTTCGTGCTTCGTTTTCTGTATCAGGTGGACATATTAAAATACCACCGTCCCCTGTAGTCAAAAATTTAATTGCTTGAAAACTGTAGCAAATATAATCTCCGCGTTCTAATATATCTGTTGCATGCACATCCCAGCAATGAGCAGCATCTTCAATAACCGGGACACCTGTTGCCTTGAGAGCTTTATAATCACAAAACTTACCAGCCCAGTTAACAGCTAAAATAGCTTTAGTTTTAGGTGTAACTAATTTTTTAACTGACTCAGGATCAATCAAGCCTGTCAAAGGATCAATATCAGCCCAACGAATTCTTGCACCACGATGAATTGCACCAACATTAGAGGCAAAACACGTCTGTGGCGTAGCAATAACCTCATCCCCAGGTTTAATACCGATTATATCCAGAGATAGATCAATAGCAGCGGTACAGGAATTAACTGTCACCGGTCTTGTCTTACTACCTAATACTTTCCATAGTTCATCTTCAAACTCTTCTACAACAGGACCTTGACCGATAAAACCAGACTTTAAAACTTCTGTAACTCTGTCTGCGGTAACGTCAGACATTCCTACTTTAAATAACGGAATCATATTGATACTCCATAAAAAATAAATTATCGTTTTCACCTGTTACTTTAAAGTTCAGGCCTTCGTATGTTTTAAATGCTCGTGTATTAGTTTTTAATACTTCAAGCCGAATAGGTAATGATTTGTGACATTGGTCAACAAGAAACTTAAAAATAACTTTACCTAATCCTTTGTCTCTGTATTCAGGTACCAGTCCCCCTGTTAATAAAAACTCATCTTCATTTTTATGAACGACACCAAAACCAGCATCAACAATACATACCCCGTGTTCGATAGCATATGCAATGTAAAGATCGTATTTACGGAACGCAGTCTTAAACCACTCTTCTTGCTGCTCTGGGGTAATGTAGTCTGTACTACGCGTCATATATTCCCTACACTTATTACGTATAGTACGAAGGATTTCTGCCTCTGCAGGCGTTGTAACTCTTTTAAAAACTATCTGTGTCATAGAAACACCTCTTTAAATTTATTCATTACAGGTACAGGTTTAAATTGCTCTACCCTCTTAGTCCAATCTTCTTTAAAGTCAGGAAGATTGTGAAGTAGGTAATTCAAATGACTTGCATCATTATATAATAGACCGCTATCTTTTAACATATCTAAATGGTTTAAATCGTGACCATTGTTCCATGCAAGGACCGGTTTATTAAGCGATAAGAACTCGGCAATAGATAGACCGAAACTCTCCCCTCTTTCCCTTGCATGTAACATCACATCACAAGTATTAATAAAGTCTGCTTTACGTTGAACGTCATGAATTTCGTTAATGAACTTTACATTAGGATGAGATACGAAAGGCTCGGTACCCATCATAAGAAAAACAAACGTATCATTGTCTTTAACCAACTTGGTAATATAATCTTTTACGAATTTAATATCAAAAGTAAAATAACCGCCCAAGCGACCAATTACAATTTGATCTGGTCTGATACCCAACGCTTCTCTATAATCTTTTTTCGGTTCCGGTAGGTTAACAATATGTGGAACAAACGGCATCTTACCATCTGACATTTTATTAGATAACCACTCAGAAATATATGCATACTTGTCACCATGAGGTTCATAATGCTGAAAGACTGCATGTATAGCTGTCTTAGTATTAGTTACAAGGTCACCCTCTTTGTGACCGGCTCGGATAAAGTAAGCCATGTCTACTTTTTCTTTATCTACAAGATTTTGTAACTGGCCGTCTTTATAACAAACGATTTTAAAACGTTGCTTAAGGTTATGGAGTACTACTGCTTCTGTACCCATGTCTTTTTCATAGCCTAGACTTTCGTTATAAACAATGACACTCTCATTACCGAGAATCTCTTCATTGTACCTTGCGTAATCTGTTACCGCTACTGTTGTACCTCGGTAGTTTAATGTATTTGCGTGGAATAAAATTTTCATACTGTAAATGTTGTAGCTGATGTAAAAAATTCAGTTGTAAATTCGTCTCTAATAACCTGATCGCAACGTTTAACAAACATCTCGATATTTTCAGCCATTCTTGACTGATAGAGGTGGTAGATAGAATTATCAAACACTGTACCAATACCATAGTAGCCAAGATTACTTAAAGGCCAAATACCTTCTGAAGAAGGCTTCTCAAAATATGTAGGCATCAGTGCACGGTACTTCATACCTTTTTCTTCAGCCATATAACATATTTCTTCAGCTGTATCTGAACGACGTGTTTCAGTAAATGACGGGCGGTCTAGCCTATCATATGCTTTCTTAGAGATTGCATAGAAGCCGGGTGCAGCGTAGATATGAGATTTAGGGGGGATGTGATTTGAGACTTGAGCAATGCCAACAAACGTTCCGTCTCTGTATGTATACTTAATATATTCTAAGTAGTTCTTATTGAGAGGAATACAATCGGGTTCCATAAACACAATAACATCACTTTTAGAATTATTAATTACCCATTGCATCCACATGCCATGATTATGACCATCGCGGTTATCATAATTCATTGGAATTTTAAAATAATCCATAACACGTTGATGTGCCGATAGCATATCCTTGTCAACGTTATTCCAATGTAACGAATTAAACTCAACTTTCATTCAAACCTCTTTTATGTAAATAATTATAATTAGCTAAATTTAAGTAATCTCGGTGACTCGTTACAGTACAATTTTTTATAGAATTATAGACCTCGATAGCCCTGTCACGGTTAATGTTATTGTATGTTACTCTGTTTAAATTTAAACTCTCAGTTAATAAATTTTTATCTATTAAATTAAGGCCAGCGGCAACTTGATAAAAATTAGCTAATTTAAACATGTAGTTATCTTTATATTCTGTATTTAAAAAAATACCTCTTTTAAATAACGGTAAATTTTCTCTGTTAAATTCTGTAAGCTTAAATGGTTTATCTTGCCAAAATTTTGTATCGTTTCGATCTCCAAGGTAATGTAACTGCAAATAATTAATTATATTATTAAATATATCGTCCATTTGTTTATTAAAATTTTCACGTACATTTTTATTAAGAGGCCATGCGTCGAGATAATCAAGTAAGACTTGTAATTGTACTATTGTAAATCCAATGCTTTGTGCCTCTAGTGGTTCAGCAAAGCTACCGGCAAGACCTACACTAATGACATTTTTAAACCAAAATTTATCCACTTTACCGGCTTCGAAAGGTATATCTCTAGCAAATTTCTCAACATTAACACCAAGGGTCTGGGATAACTCTGATAGTGCTCTATCTGAATCTATATACCCGGTATTAAAAACGTACCCGTTACCATATCTTTCTTGTGTAGGTATTCTCCACGACCAACCGGCAGAAAGAGCTGTAGAAGTTGTATAAGGTTCAATGTTTTGATTTTTAATTTGTTCTGTTGGAAATGCAATTGCTCTATTAAGAGGAAGATATTCAGTTTTTGATACCCATTGGTTACCAAGCTTATTAGAAAGAATTCTTTTAAATCCGCTACAATCAATAAACAAATCACCAGAAATATTTCCTTGCTCCGCTACTAACTCATGTATATCACCGTTGTTATTTAAAATAACATCTGTAATAATATTATCTTCTATACTAATATCTTTATCTACACATATTTTAGAAAGATAACTACCGAGCTTAAAAGTATCAAAATGATATTGATTTGTACTTCTAAAATTATTACATGTAGGTATTAAGTGTTTAGAATAAATTGGTTTAAAATGCGGTGATAATGGAAAGTCTTCTTGATTACCATTAAGGTAGAGATGGTGGAATAATTCAGGTCGATTAAGACCTGATAATGTAAAATGAGATATGCTATGTACATAGGCTGGACCTGAATGCCAGTCTTTAAATAAAATTCCTATTTTTGCAGTAGCTTTTGTTTCATAAAGCAATTCAAGATTATTAATACCGACATAATCCATAAACCAAGCCCAATGCTCAGTCGATCCCTCCCCAACCCCTACTATACCAATAGTATCAGATTTAACAATGGTAATTGGGTAGGTAGGATATTTTTCCCTGAGTATAAGAGCAGTAATTAACCCAGCTGTACCTGCTCCAAGAACAACGATTTTCATACCATACTCCTTTTTCATAATTATAACATAGACAAAAGAAAACCGCCACTGAGACAGTTTATTTATCAATAAATAAACAACGTTACCAAATTAAAATATGAACCCTTATACAGAATTAGATGTACCTGTTGATGTTTCGTTAGAAACTATTAAACAAAGGTATAGAACACTTGCGCAGATGCATCACCCCGATAAGGGCGGCGATGAAGAGTTATTTAAACGTATTAAGCTTGCATATGAGATATTAAGTGACCCTGTTAGAAGAAAACAATATGACATTACTGGTGAGACTACTACTACAAATGCTAAAGATGAAGCAGTAGCAAACCTGGTTCAAATACTGTTACATGTAGTACCAAACTTCAATGTAGATCAAGACGACCTAATCCATATTGCTGAAATGGAAACAAGAACCATGCTTGATCTTGTTAATAAGGATATAGGTGTTACTGAAAGATATATTCTTAATCTTGAAAAAGTATTAAGCAAGTTAAGAATAAAAACTGAAGGTGAAAATTTACTAAGTAGCTTTATTGCTAACCAAGTTAACCAAAAAAGACAAGAACTTGTAACCTTTCAACATAGAGTCCAAGTTTGTAATCTTATGTTAGAGATACTTAAAGATTACGAATACGGTTTACGTAATTTAATATTTGAAGCCCCGCCAACAGAATAAATGGTCCGGTGACCAGGAATCGAACCTAGATTGATAGCTTAGAATTAGCATCAATATCTATTTCCTCTACAGGGTAAGGGATTTCATCTTTAATACTTGCAATAGTCATAAACAACATTTTACAGGGACCACACAAGAGGCTGAGAACTTTAAAATCTTCATTTTATTCCTTAAAGTAAATAATTACTTATAATTAAACACTATATTTTACTGATTGTAAATTTATATTATTTATATTATCATTATAGAGGGTACAAGTTTAGTAATTCTTTAAACTTATGTTTGAGACTTAGACCTTCTAAATTTTGATGATATGAGGCTGGACCCCAACCACTATATTGATCTCTGTTAAAATCATTCATCAAATTATGTCTATCCTTATCGAATGACATTCTAATAACATCTGCAAAATTTTTATCACGCAGAGCGTTTGTAATGCATTGTTCACCGCGGTGTTTTGCATATTCCCAAAATGGTGTTTTATATTTAGAACCAGCCATGTAATGTAGCATAATCATTACCTCAGCTTCTCGTATAAGAGTATGATATTTCCTGTTACCTTCAAATGGTTCATATAACCCGTTCCATATATCATATGCATATCTTTGTATTTTATCACCAATCCAAAAGGAAGTAGCTTCTAAAGGCTCTAAGAAAAAGGAGGCATTACCGCAGTACGCTACTCGTTTTGTAAAGTTTTCTTTACGAACATAACTTTTAAAATTTAAACTGTTAGTATGCTCGCTTGGAGTTAAGTTAAGTTCTTTAATCGTCTCTAATGCATCAGCTTTAACATCTTCTAAATTATTATAATCACTATTATAGATATACCCTACAGCACATCGATTCTGTAACGGAATTCCAAAATGCCATCCGTATTTTGTAGCGTTAGCTAGTGAATATTGAAATTCAGGTCGTTCCCAATAACACATTGTAACATGAACTGCATTAACTGCAATATAATTTAAAATATGATGATTATTAAAATTAGAAGGCTTACCGGAACAATCCATAATAAAATCAGCGTCTATATCATCATAATTAATAATGTTTTTATCATGATAAGAGACTCTAGGATTTTCTTTAATTTTATTAAAAATAAAAGTTTGAAGTTTAACTGCATTAAAATGGTATGCCACAGAACCTGGAAGTAAATGATGAAAAAACTGTAATCCTCTTTCACCCCAACCTGCCTTACTAACCCCTGTCTTAAAAGTACCATCAATACTTTCTAAATCAAAAACATTGAACCCAACCGTATTATAAAGATCTTTAGTTAGACCTGGCCAAGTAGCTTCTCCAACTGCTTGAGGTTTTATACTAGAATCAAAATACAGATCTATTTGCCAATCAGTATGTTTTAAAAAATGAGCTGCAGCAATACTACCTGCTGTACCTTTGCCTATAATTGCTAATTTTTTCATATTTTTAATTTCTTTTATAATGGGGCCCCAGAGGAGACTTGAACTCCTAAAATTTGGCTTCTAAAACCAACACGTATACTAATTCCGCCACCGGGGCAAAAAAAAAGCACTCTTGTTTGGATTCGAACCTTGTTCTAGTATTGTCTATCTGCGCTTCCCACAGTGCTGACAAGAGTGCATTATTATATATGGAGCGGGGTAAGAGAATCGAACTCTCCGCATGAGCTTGGAAGGCTCAGGTATTACCACTATACGAACCCCGCAATTAAAATGGAAGAGCGTAGGAGAATCGAACTCCTCTTATTAGGATGAAAACCTAATGTCCTAACCGATAGACGAACGCTCCACTGGCGGTCTCAAGGAGAATCGAACTCCTATCAACGGCGTGACAAGCCGCTATACTAACCGTTATACTATGAGACCTAAATTAGTTGTAGGCTACGTCTTCCACCATCGCCCCTACCTGAGCAGTTACTCTGTCCGTCCCCATTTATTCAAAGTCTGTGTGCAGTTGAGATTCTGCCTATCAGAGTCTGCGGGGGTAGTTGCCATCCCTACGCTAACGGTTTTCTGCCACCGGATCTCTATCGCTAATCAAACGCTACTTTAACGATCTAAGTAGGAACGGGATCTTTTAACTCTATGTATACATTATATTATAAATGTATACCTTGTGCAAGAGTTACTTTTAAGCTAATTCCAAAACGGCAGTAATTTTTTAAGAACGTTATTTAATTAAGTAAAACAAGTGAATTTCATGTAAGATGTTTTACCCGTAGAATAATATTGTTCCTTAGTTGTAGCATTACCAACACACCAATCTCTTAATTTTATGTCTGTAATTTGCGAGAAAGTTTTTATATTATCTCTACAAGAATCCATCACATTTTTTGTTATATTTTTTTCTTCTATATTTTTAAATAGATTACTTTGATAAAGTGTCGTTATTCTTGAGACACCTCTTGAAGTATCATCACCAAAGATATCTGTATAACAAAAGACACCACCAGGAGCTAAAACTCTATGAACTTCACTAATAAATTTTTCAAAATTAGAGTAACAATGAGCTGATTCAACATTAGTAATAATATTAAAGCTTTGATCGTTATATTGTAAAGCTGTTGCATTACATACCTTAAAATCTATACCGGTATAAGAGGTCTTACAAAATTCAATACTTAAAGGATTTATATCACATGCAGAAATATTTTTAATATTTGTATGATTCTTATACACCAGTGCACCACCACCGCGACCACAACCAATATCTAATAACGACTTATTAGATAAATCCAAGCCCTCAATGAGATTAAAATATAACGAAGCTTGATTCCTTAAAAAATATTTTTCCAAAGAACGATAGGGTGGGTAAAACCCATGGTTCATAAATTCAAAAAAACTATTATCACGTACGTAATCTGTAAAGAAATCATTATAAATAGCTAAATAGTGGGGGGTATGGATATCTTGTTCATGCATTATTTACTCCTCTAATACTGCAATAATTTCTTTTTCAGAAATCATAACTCTCTGTGCACCGTCTACGTTGATAGGAGAAGATTTACTCCAGTCAAGGTAGACGGTGTCGCCCTCTTTAACCTCTTTAACATCGGGACCTACAGCTAAGACGACACCGGGGGTTGTATTACCCAGGCCGCGGCCATCTAGAATAATACCACTTTCTGTTGTAGTATCTTTCTTGCCTTCAGCAATCAGTACCTTATCTTTAAGAGGTTTAACAATCATTATAATTCCTTTTTTAATTTAATCAAGCAGTTTCTGCGTACTCAACGGCCAGGTCAAGGGCACGTTCTTTCTTTACACGATTCAGACCGTACCAGGCAGAAGTCAAACGACTATCGCGTGAACGACCCATCTTGTGATCGGTCATATAGGTAACGGCATTAAATGCCTGCCACCAACTACCCTCGGCAAAATTAGCACCAGGCTGAGTATGAACAATTGCCATTGCCTCTTCGGCCTGACGGCTGATAGGGAATGCAGTATTAGCTCGCTTCAACTCATCCTTAGACATAGATGGGAATACACGATTAAAATACTCAACAATCGTTTCCTTGTTATATTTCTTCTGTCCCAGAAACTGGGCCTGCTCTTTATAATGACTTAACTGGTCCTTGGCAATACCCAAGGTCTCTTTTACAGTGTCACCATTGAATACTGCACGGTGATTAATCTTTACAGCATGCTTTGCAGTACTACCCAGTGCCAGAGTCAAGGTATTGTTACATACCACTCGTACAGGCGTGAAACGAACATCAATAGAGCGACCAAACTCATGAGGGTTACTAAAAAGTAGGTATCCTTCAACTTTATCTCCACCAAACAGTGTAAACGAATCCTTAATCTGAGCCATAGCCCAGACCATCTTACCACCCTTAAGGGATCCGGCGGTATGCATCTCCATATCGCCTGCATGAACGAAATCATTGAAGAATTCGAATGCTTCCAGGTTCTGAACTGGGTTCCAATTATCGGAAACCACGGTCAATACCTTGTTATCGGTAGAGCGTACCAGGGCCTGGGCCGTAGTAAGTACAGGACCACCTTCAGAATTGAAGAATAACTGCTTTTTACTGACAGACCAGTCCAGGTTAGCGGCTTTCAGCATCTGCTGGGGCGAGACATCGTTAGGAACGCGTTTACCCAGGCCATGCCAGGGGGTTTCTCCGACGAATGCCATATTAGCTTCGCCGTTTTTTGCAATTTCAAGTTCATGTGACATGATATATACCTTTTAAGTTAAGATGTACTAATTATAACGCGGTTTCACGATAAAATCAACTGTTACTTTCGAAAATCTTGGAATATACATGTAATTTCTTTTGTTTTGCCATGATCATGTTACCAAATTCACTTGGTTCATACGTAACCACCTTGAATGCTTCGACCAAATCAAGCATACAGCGGAGATCGGCAAGTTCTTGCTTAAGTGATTGCTCATTTTCTGCTAAACCAAAGCGTCTGACCTTAGAAATAGCCTGAATCACCTCAGCGCACTCCTCCTGGAGTATAATTAAAATTTCATCGTTACGTTTCATGGGTATTTTTCCTCTAAAATTGAACAGACCGTTTCGGCCAGGTACATCTGACGATTCCAGGCCTCTTGTTCCCAGGGCTGATCCCTGTAAGCCTTATAGGTAGTACCCTTCTTCCCAGGAGTACCGTTCCAGTGATGTAACCAACCTTTTCTCTGGACGTATTTCTTCTTTAGTTTACCTATGTGGTATTGCTCGGCATGAACTAATTCATGGGCAATTACTTCTAGAGCTTTAGCCCAGCCCAGTCTACAATCAATAACGGCCAGTTTACCCTCTACCATATAGTAACCATTGGTATTTTTAGCCTTAATAGGAGCCACTCGAAACTGAACGTCTCTGGGTAGATCCAATTGCTTACGAAACTCTGGCAAAGACCTTTTAATCATTAAAGCAATAACCTTGGCAGACTTAGTATGGGTATAGATAGCCGAGGCAGACATATAGATGCCCTTACTAACCATCTTATCGGTACTTTTAATTTCACTGATCATATTATATTACTCCTTCGATACCCTATTATAAAGGCTCGAGCGAAAAAATCAACAGTTACTTAATTAAATGCTGAGCCAGTACCATGCATGATAACCATGCCCACATGGTATTGAATCCAACCAGGGTAGGAAGGAATTTCTTATTGGATGCCCAGATTAATGTAATTGAAGTTGCCAAGGTCAGGAAATACAACCACCATATAGAAATACCAAAAATAAGACCAGGAACGATAATAATAGCTTTGGCTAGCCAGCTCACAAATTCCACTGTATTATAATCAGTCCAATATTCTTTGGTTAACCACATACCGTAACATTCTCGTATTTTCTGCCATGTAATGTGCCAGTAACTAACCCCGATAAAAATTGCCCAAACGGCTGTTGCTGCTAATACTTGTTCTGTTGTCATGCTGTAATCCATTTCGTTTCAGTTTTAAACATAATGCTTTCGTTACCATCGAAGTCTTCGATAATAAATTCGGTACCGGGAGGAACCCAGGCAACAGCCAGATCGGAGGCACCACCGTAATAATGATCCCCGTAAACCGTTTTGCAGTAAAGTTCTATAGTCTCCGAAGAGGTTTTCTCCAGTACCATATCTACAACTTTGGGATCAAAGAGCAATTCGGCTATATTGTGCCACGTATACCAGCCGGCACCAAAGCCGGGAGAATACAAGACAGCTACCAGCCCGTTTTCAGTCTTTTTTTGCATATTCTTTCCTTATCAGTTTGGCAAACTTCTTAAGTTCCTTATCGTAGTCACACGACCAATCGATGTTGCCCTTGCCGGGACCCCAGGACGAGTCATCCCATATCACAAAGCCGGCTTTCTTAGCCAGTTTTTTAATCTTTTTTTTCATTCTGTTACCTCAAAGAAATCTTTAATTAGTTGACCGGTTTTTTTATCTCCGTTAAATACAGCAATCTTCGTACATTCAAATATTATCATTTGGGCGAACCTTTCCGGATCTATCAACAACACCGATTGCATCTGACCATCAACCAGTATGGTCTTGTATACCTTAGATAACTCGGCAAATTGTTTAATCTTTGGATTCATATAATTTCACCATGGTAATTTTAGCCTGTTTCTTGATATCTTCTAATACGGTCATGGCGTAGAACGACATCCCGTACCTCTTCTTATAACAGGTATAGACTGAACTAGATTTATTCCTGATAATATATGAATCTTCTAACTCTTCTACCTCGGTGATACCGGATGAGAGCCTCCAGCTATCGGCCCCAGTCCATCCCCCGTACCAGGAAGAGAGGATTTTCTGGGTCTTCACACCTTCATAATCTAACTCAATCACCACCCATTTGTCGGGTGTATATTCACTCATTGACATTCTCCATATCAAACCACTCATACAGTTCATGCATGATACTTTGCTTGATCTGGTCTGTTATCTGTTCTTCTGTAGGATTATCATTGTGTTTAAATGCACGTCTATAGCCATAGGCCAGACCATTCTCAATACACATCTCTAATACAGGTAAAAATTTAGGTTTCATAGTAATTCACACATTCATAATATAAGCAATAATAACAGCCACCAGGGCGATGCCTCATTATAGATGATAAAGCATACAAAGGCAATCTTTACCAGTAAAGAACAGAAGTAATAGGAATACTGGTTCATTACTTGAACATTACCTTATTACGGCGTTTAATCTCCCGATCCATATCCATGATCCAGTCCATGATGGTCCTGGTGTTGTACATGGTATCGTACCCGTTAACGCGGAGTTTTCGCCTGCGATCTTCGGCGTACCCGTGGAGGGTCCTCACCGTGTTGTACAGATGGTTGGTTTCCATCTCTTTAATGGGGATTGCGCCATTCTTGGATGGCCATGCAGTTAGACGTGACATAATAAAGTTCCTTTCTAGGGATTGTTCCACGGGGTTTTTCTAGCGCAAAAATTTTCTCCAGAGGGAGTTCTAGAGCTAAATTCTATCACACCGAGTTGTTGCGCGCGGAAATTTTTAAACATAGGTATAAGTAACTGTGCCTGAAACCTGGTTGATAGAGTAACTATACTTTTTTTTGAGAAAGTGAGTACCACTGTTTTCTATACAGTAGCCTGTACTGTTATTCTTCTCCGTAGTAGTCTGCCATCTCGTCCACTACTTCTTCTGTGTAGGGTACGAATTCTTGGTCGTTCCACTGTTCGGCCTTCTGAATCAATTCCTCGGCCATACTAGGATGTATACGGAGAATACGTACGATTTCGTGTTCGGTGTAGCCTAGAATCAACATCTCGGCTGCTTGCTCAATAGAATCTTTCATCATTGACCTTTCATCATGAACAGCATATAATAGAAGAAGGGGCCGCCAATCAAGGTGGCCATCATGGTTGCTTGTACCAGCTCTTTAAAAAACTGCTTCATCTTAGGCTCCCAAAGCGGCGAATGGGTTACCCTTGGCAGTAGGAGCATTAGCCAAGAAAGCATCAATCTCTTTGAGCTTTTGTGCCTTCTTAGTGGCTGTAGTGCCCTGGACAGACTCAGAGACCTTCTTATATTGTGGAGATACCTTGGCCATCACCTCGTCCACGTTAGAAGCGGAGAACAAGATCTTAGAAGCTTTAGTATGGTATACGAAAGCATTAGAGCGGGACACGCCCAAGATGTTCATGATCTCGGATAAAGCCAGGGCCTTATCAGGAGTATTGCGAACGATTGAAACTGCTGTCTCGAGGTTAGTTACTTTAGTCATTTTGATTTCCTTGTGTGTTTGTGTTAAGATGTATCTATTATAGTCTGGATCCGGATAAACGTCAAGTAATACCGGATCTTTACGTAAGGTTATTACGTTCGGCCTGATCTTCTAAAATACAGGCTTCCATGGCCGCCTTGGCATCAGCTTTGTAATGATACCCGTCAACCACATGCTTACCATCAACCACCAACTTCCACCCATTCTTAAGAACTGTACCGTTCTTGTTCATGGTGAAAATCGGCTCTATGGTGTACGTTTGCTTGCTCATACCCTATTATAGTCTCTTTTTAATAACCGTACAACTGGTAGGGTTATTCAGTAACTGGCGCCAGAAGGCGTTGGAATCCACGGAATGCGGTTCTGAAGGCGTTCCTCTGAACTGAATCCAGTTCGTCGTAGTTATCAGACATCCAGGTCATAGTTTCCAGAAGACCCATGCCCATCGACACGGCCTCTTGTTGAACGATATCCAGGGCTTCTGCCTGGCTCATAGTCTCGAAAGACTGGTCTAAAGTTTTCCAATTGCTCATTTAATTCTCCGACGTGTTATAGGTGTGAACATGCAACCTTCTGTAGGAAAGCCGCGCTTTGCAATTGCACCAAGCAGGGCATAAGAACCGCCCCAGCTGTATGCACTCCTCTTTACCTTCTTCTCAGCATACACCGATACCAGTATGCCATCGGTGTTAACGTATTGGCTAATGGCTTTCATACAGCCTCCACTTGCTTAAATACACGCAAGATTTCGGGGCACGCTTCACGGGGCAGACCCTCCTCAACCATCAGATCGATGATGAGGTCTTCGGAGAGATCGCAGGCAATAGCATCTGTGATGAGCATATGCAGCTCAGACATTCTAGACATTATACAGACTCCTTGTTATCCATCATTTCACATAAAATAAACTTGGCCACGTTCATCTTCTGACGGGCATACTCTACAGCACGAGGACCGGCACCCATTGCCAACATCTCCTGGCAGTCAGAGAGAATGCCCATCACCACCATCTCTTGACCGGACATCTTAGCGGTCAAGGATTCCATGTACTGGCTACGGATCTGAGCTTCCGTCATGCCGTACATTTTAGTTTCTGAATACGTTGTCATAATAGCCTTTCTGTTGAACATACGTTATTATAACCGAGTTCGGACCAAACGTCAACCTAATACCCTTACGTTACGGTTGGGTACTTCGCGAAAGTAACTAGATCATTTGCATTTCATTCTGCATATAATATAGTTACTTTTTGGTGAAAGCGTTTAAGAAGACGGCAAAATACTATTTTCTTCGCTATAAATACATACCAATTTAAAATAAATATTAGTAAGTCTACCTTACTAATTATTGCATTCTAGTCTTTAAAAATGCCATTAACTCCGTAATATCTTTTCTACGGAATGCTTTAGATGAAAGTATCACATAAGGATTAATAGTACCCATTAATTGTTCCTTCTTATTAAGAAACTCATATTCTGGATTATTATTAATAAAATACCTAACATCATCGTAATTTAATCCAATAATAAACTTTTTAGTCATTATCTATTCCTCGATTGAATAAACTTATTATAGCCCTCTTCCGTACCTATATCGTATTCACTGATAATAATGGTATTTCTATCGATTCCGGCATCTATATTATTACCTTTTAATCGTTCTATCTCGTTTGCGGCCTCTTCCAATAGATCAGATAATCGATCGGGCTGGTTTTCCTGGACACTTTTCCTTGTAGGAATTTGTCTACGGATTTCCGCTCTTTTTCTAAGTCTGTATATGAGGTCTTCCATATCAATAACTCTGATGTGAATGACCGATTCGGTACATCGGATTACCCGGAACGATTTCTTCTGTATCAGGCGTATAGAGTTCCGGCAACATAATATCGGCAAATTCCCCATAACAGTAGTACCCAGACTCGGTTACTACCAATTCTGCATCTGAAGGCAATTGACTTAATGCCTCTATCATCTCTCTTACTGTAATAGTCATATCAGTTCCCCTGAGTTAAAACGTACTTGGCTAAATCCTTCCATTGAGGATTACCGGTATTGGCAATCTTCGTAACCGCAATCAAGCTACGGAGAGACATATTAGGAATCCTACCCAAATTAGACTTCAGGAAGTCCAGAGCCAGACCCTTGGCAATAGCATTTACTTCCGGAAGAAACTCATCCGAAGTAGCAATCACTTCCATTCGTTCGAGTTTCTGAGCTTCAGTCATCGACAAGTCAACAACCAGGCTACGGGTACGAATCGCCTGATCGATCTTATCTAAAGCCATATTCGATACGAATACGATAGAACCGGTAAACTCAAAAGAGCGCGGCAGATCATCGTCTCTCATATCGGCATTCCATGAGATATAGCGCTTAGAATAAGAATCCAAAGCACCCTTCAAGAGGTTCTTAGCCACATCGTCTTTCAGGATACTATCGCAATCGTCAAAAACGATAACCATACCGTTATTCTCAAACAACGTACGATAGAGACCTTTAGCGGTAGAGTAACCCTTAACAACCGTATAGGACTTAGCCTTATTGACCTTTGCACCGATAGCAAAATTAGCCAGGTCAGTCAGATTCGTAAAACCGTTCTTTTCCAAAGACTTCAGAACCGTATACGACTTACCAAGACCACCTTCGCCGGTAATAACGGCAGAAGGGAGAGTCTTCTGAACGATCATATCAACCATCTGCTCAACAAAGCTAAAACGCTGGTTAATACCGAACTCGGACTCAACAGGAGCAGGAGCCTCTTTGAAAGCCAACTTCTGACCGTCCAACTGACGCTGAACATAGTAGCGAGAAGTAGACTTAACAACCACCTTACCGTTAACCAGACCGTGGAATTTACCTTCGGAGAATTTAATTTCTGTATTCATGTGTGTGTTCCTTTAAACGATGACCAATTATAAGCTAGTTTCGGCGTTACGGCAACTTAAGCCGTAACCCTTGCTGAATACCAGCCTTCTTTTTCAATCTTGCGGTTAGCCCGGCGAATGGTGTTGTAAGCTTTCTCAACGCCTGGAGTTGAGAGAGAGGCATGAATTGAACCGTTAGCCTGAAGGAAGGCAACAGCATCGTGCTTGGCTTTATAAGTCTTGAAAGCAATTGCAGGGATTAACATTTCGTAACCGCCTACTGGTGTGAACTTTACTTTTTCCATATCGTTTCTCCTTAACATGTACCAATTATAGTCCAAATTAGAGAAACGTCAACTGTTACGGATATTAACCGTACATTTTGTAAGGTATTCGTGCAAAAGTAACTAGTTAATTTGCCGTTTAAAATGCATATAAAATAGTTACTTTTTTTATGAATTTTTCTCTTTGAGTTTGGTTTCAATGGCTATGGCAAAACGCAAAGTGTCATCGCGTGGGGAAATGCCCTCTTGAGACTTAACTGCGGCCTCACAAATGTCCTTTTCCGTCAGCCCAACCCATGTGCGCTGTAGTGGGATAGTCCACATCGGGGTCGATGGCGGCATCGTTATGTATGGCATCTGCTCTGGCTGTGCCAAGGCTTCTTTAATGGCGGTAATGGCTTCCGCACATTCTTTGAAGTTGTGTGCTGGCATTAGGTCTGATTCGGTAGGCCAATATGCGTTTGTCAACGCCTCCAGCGCTAGCTTCAATGCTTCGTCTTTAGTCATTTTTATTAATATCCCACAGCACAATTCCTACCCCGGTTACCATGATTATTATGAAAATAATTGTATCGGTATTCACCTTATTCTCCCTCTAACCACTTGGCCACATCTGCCTCGCCAAATAGAACCAGATCTTCGTTCTCATACACCTGATAGCAATTATTACAGACCGTTCTATAGTCGACCGCTCTGTTGTTCTCCCTGGTATATGCCTTGGTGGAAATAGTCCATCCATTCTCGTCATCCTTGGCCTTATGACCACACGTAAATATTACTGACATTTTAATCCTTTTCAAGCTGAATCTCTTGCCCCAGACGCTGAACTTCTTTAATAGCATTTACCCGGACAGCTGCCTCCCAGCCTGCCCATGCCCAATAAGCCGGGCTTCCCTCTCTGTACGGGTTCATACTACCGTTGTAGTCGCCGTTCCACCAATCTCCGAATTCATCGCTTGTTGCTGACATTAATTTACCTCAATATTTAAATTGTATATAGGAGTATTATCTAGTTGAGATAACCAAAGAGCGACCCTATCTAAGACGTCTTCCTTATCGTTTGTTTCGTAAACGAAATCAGAATGAAACTCATCAGTTACGGTTAACTTAAAGCGCGGGATCATTTGAGCCGCTTTCCATTCTCGTAAGAACGTAGTCTGCAACCGCAATCGCAAAAGGTCTTAGATCCTCTACCTTCACCCACTTACCTGAAACGTCAGTAGGAACTTTTTCAATAAGAACGTCTAAAATAGGTCTTTGTGCTTCCATAATTTCCCTTTTTCTCCACATATTATTGTTCCATCGGATCGCCGAGCTCGTACTCAGTAATCTCAACCATTTCCCAGACCCCACCTTTGCGGTTGAACTGATCCAGGAGTTGAATAGCTAACTCCTTATTACGGACAATGTATCCGTTCTCATCACCCATTTTTCTAATTCGCCACATATTAATACCTTATACAAACTTCTTCAATACAATCGTTAGTATGATTCATAGTATAACGAATTTTACTAATAATCTCTCTAACCTCTTCGGGATAAGGAATATCATATGTATGAGAAAGATAGTATTCAATCTCATAAGGCTTTACACCTGATTCTAATTTTTCAATTACATCGATTATAATATCTTTAATCTTTGACATTTCGTTTTCCTTCTCTATACCCTATTATAGTCCAGAAACAAAGAACCCGCAACTGTTACGTTACGGGTTAAGTTTTCTCCTAAGTAGAATTGTAAGCAATAACAGTTTTTATTTTATCCGATAGATTAGGCTTTGAGCAGTGTTCGAAAAAAGAAGGGAACGATAATATCTGGCCTTCTTTTACTTCTACTTGAAATTCTTTACCTAAAAATCTAAAAGTTGTTTTTGAGGCCTCAGCTGGGAGGTCAACATAATATATACTATTAAATACACTTTTACTATGTCTATGCCAATCATGAAAATCATTTTTTGCATATTGTTGATACCATATATTAGCTATAGATATGTTTTCATGTTTATAATCTAATAACTTAGATAAACTTTCATTATGTTGTTTGAAAATAGGGTTAACTAAATCATAATAAGTCTCATCTTTATACTCAGATTTAATATAGAAATCTGAATTATATAAACTTTCCACTTGTTTATTCTTGTACCCAAATAGAGGGTTGTTTTTTAAAAAATTTAAAAATTGTTGTTTAATGTTAAAATGATCTTTTACATCAGAAACATAAACACAGCATGGCACATCCCCTGTTTTAATCTCTATCATATAATCCAAATTCTTTACGGATAATTTCACCATAAAACCAGCCTCCCTGGCGTCTTACTTTATCAACCTTTTTTGCGCATTCATTAATAAGAAGAACAGCAAACTTCTCGTATGCTCCCTCAATATCTTCCCCGGTCATGTTCTTCGGCCAAGGCTCTCCATTAAAATCCACATAAAGCCCGGCTTCAATGGCTAATGCCTTGATCTTTTTATTCATGCTTTAAAAATTTCTAGTGATCTTCATAATGGTCTTTTAAATCGAGATAGGGATTAAGAATAGAATGAGGAATAATACCATCCCCATATTGCTCAATTAATTGATCTATTGCCTTAATCAACACCCTAGCTAGTAATACTTCTTTATGAGTCCCAATAGGACTGGTTTCAAAGTCTGACATATAACTCCCTTAATAGTTCTGAATTAACCAACCTGAAAGTTCTTTAACTCGATGCTCTAACGTCGATATGGTAGTATGTATATGCCCTGTGTCATGGGGCTGAATTTGTTTCTTTAAGTACTCAATCTCTTCCTTAAGAAACTGAATATGATTGGGAGGATGAGATATACCCTCAATAATACTATGATCTCTGATATCTTTAATAATCATACAAAATCCTTAAACATTTTTTTTCGGCCTTCTACAGTTAACTCTTGGTCAAAGATTTCTTTAGTTCTCTGAAGCATAACGCATGCCATCATAAGAAGCTCTTCCCTAGAGTCACACATCATAATTTGTTTCTCAATGGGTTCGGCTAGCTCACCCATTCTTATAGATACTTCATCTCTCATTAATCTTCCTTTTCCTGCATGAAAAACTCATCCAAGTGCCCCTGAACTCGCTCGTCATCAGAAGAATAGAATACCATATCACCAAGTACAGTCACATGCTCTTCATCCACGTATTCAAACCCGCCATAGTAATCTAGGCCTTGTCGATCACTCTTACGAACGGCTATATGATCTTCGTTAATAAAGAGTTGATAGGCAGATCTATTATCTAAACCAACTTCTGTAGGCTTTACAACGCGGAACTCGTCATCAATCAATTGATCAACCATTTCGTTAAGCACCTGTTTAATATTATAGATATCCATAAGTTACTCCTTCTAAGTTAACTAACATCATTTCATTATAAGTCTTACGAATAGCAGGGTATTTAATCTCACCATCGTACTCCATCTGGCTTTTCTCCAACCAGGTCTGATAGTCGTCTTCAACCTTCTCGAAGCCGATAATATTACTACGATAGAAGTCGTTAGACTCATCGATAATGAAGCGGAGTTCATCTACAATCATACGAAGGTTCTTATCGGCAAACGAATCGTTCCAGCGAAAGCCTTCGACGTCAACAATATAATCGGTTCCGCCCTTCATCTTCCAATACTGGGGAACTTCGCCTTCGCCATCCCAATCATGGGCGCCATAATTCTCTTGATCTTGGGTAAAGATATACAATTTCATACAAACTCACATTCTTGGTTATTGAACAATTCCCACTCTTGACCGCATTTATAATTATAGTTGTATTCTTCAGCCATTGCAATACATTCTTCCATTACGTCAGAGTAAAATACTACCTTACCCAAGCGTACACCATTAACAGGGTTATCCCATTCAGTCACATCGTAACGCATACGCTTATCATCGTAATCGTATGTAAACTTGGCTTTGTAATAATCTTGCATTTCGTTATCTCCTTTAGATGTATCTATTATATACCAAAAAAAGAAAACCCGCAACTGTTACGTTACGGGTTAGAAAGTAAATAAGACTAGTTACTTTTAGCAGTATTCATAGTTAACGGATTCTTGATTCTCCCTGAAGGTAATCGCACCGTTTTTATGATGAAAGTTCTTTGCCATATCTGTCTTGGGAGATAAAGTGACAAATCGTTTGATTTCAGGTTTAGTTTCTTTAATGTGTTTTACTGCATCAAAGATTAAGTTTCTTCCTGCCCCAGGAACATAACTCCAAATGGTATAAAATACCGCTGTGTCAGCTTGGCCGTCAATGAATAATTCACTTTCGGAGGTAGGAATAGATGGTTGGTACGATACACAGGTGATAGCTTTTGCTTTGTTTTCATCATCTTTAAGGACAAAAATGTCCTTGCTTTCGCCAAATCTTTGTGTATGAGGTATGTGAGGGCGCACGGGGTCTTGACTTAACAAACTAAAAAAGCTATCAGTCAGGCTTCTGATCTGATATAACATTTTTGTTTCTTTCTTCTATTAATTTAAATGCTTCGTCTTCTATAACTGCGTCATCTATTTCTTTAGGAGACTTACCAAAAACAGAGTTCCAGTTACTACTGTATTTATCAAAGTCGACGCCGAGAGGGCGAGCTCTTGATCCTTTACTCATGGCTTCCTCTTTGCTATAGTGCTGTGTGCGTACTCTTCACCGAATGACATGACATCATAATCAGCAATAATAAGTCCCTTACGCTCCAAGGAAGCAACAGCGGCAAGAGTAATAAACGAGTTCAAATGCTTATATACATCTTCAATACATTCAGTCTCTACCCCCTCCGCTTTAGCTAACATCTCTGCCAGGAGAAGGATATCGCTGAGCCTCTCGTCCTCTTCATCCTCTGATGCTTCAAGAATTAACTGAAGGTCATCAGTTCTCGCCCTTTGAAGAAACGTTCCTATAGACATATAGGGGTTCTTCATTAGATCGGCAGCAAGCAACCTCACCATAGGAAGTATACTATTATTGGTTAATATCTTCTCATAGTTAATTTCCATAGGAAAATTAAAGTCGAAATCCTCATCCATACGAAATTACCTCGTTAAGTCGTTTAATTGAAGCATCCACATCTCCTGTATGATAGATAGCAATTCCTCCAACTGCAGTCCATTGCTCAATATTAGATGGACGATCATCTATTAAGATATCACCAGGCTTGCACCACTTTTGTTTATGATGACTATAAGGTCCAATATCCATTCTCATACCAGGAAAGTATTTATTAACCCATGCCTGCTTATCATCTTTAGCCGATGGGATAGTAGAACGACGAGGAACCGCAGTAAGAAATCCTACATGAAACCTCGTAGATAAACTCTTAACATATGCAACTAATTTAGTAGCATCAGGCATCAAAGAAAACTGATAGTAAAGACGATCAACAGAGGCAAGCCTCTCCCATTCTTCATCAGTTAAATCTGTAGAAGAATCCCATCCAATCTTTCGACCAAGAAGGATTGAAACATACGAATCAAAGTCTGCAACCACCCCATCCATATCTAGATATATTGTTCTCATTTAGTTCTTTCTTTCACCTTCTTCAAGTAGATAGAGGCATTACCTTTAGAGATATCGCCTAGCTTCAACTGGAAGAGAGTAACAAATTGTGCATCGGTTAGACCTTGATTGTTCTTAAACAATTCAATAGCTTGATCGATTTTAGAGGCGCCAGAAGAGGCAGGCTTTGCAACACTCTTCTTAGGCAAAGGTTTAGGTTTAGTTACGGCTCTCTCAACAGGTATAGCCATAACGAATTTAGCAGGGACATCTGGAGTTGATTTATTAATCAAATCCGTATATTCAGTTGCAGTAACTTCAACATCATTAAAAAAATAACGCATATATCTCCTTATCAATACGTTATTATAACCTACTTCGGACGTTACGGCAAGCGTTACGTTAATCTACAGTTAAAAAAAAGCCCAGCCGTAAAGACTGAGCTCAAAGGCAACGGCAAATCAGTCTCCCGTATATTCACCAGGTTTCTTGCTGGCGTAATAGTCACCAGGGCCCCCATCCTTCTTAGGAGCAGGACCTTTAGGAACTTTGTCTTTATGGTTACGAATCTCTTGCTTAATAGCATTATTGCGTTCTTGAGCTTTATTAATTTCCTCTTGAGGAGCCTTGGCGCTGATTAATTTAGAGGTTTCAGTATGTGCAGCCATATGCTTACCCATCAATTTATCTAGCTCTTTCTTATGAGCAACTGGATCAAAGGGAGCATCTTCTTTCAAGGCGCCCGCATGGTGCTTAGATAGTTGAAATGTAAACTTACCACCCTGAACTGGCTTACCTGTATGAATAGCTTGATGCTTTACATCTGTACCGTGAATAGCATTGGCAACAGAAAGATTAGCATGAGTATGAATATTACCTTCTTCATCCTTTGTAACCACTAAAGGATCCTCATGAGTTGTCTTAATTTCTTCATGAACAGGCTTAATGCCGTTCCATATTTTTAAGAAGTCAATACCTTCATTGGTTGACTTAAGTACTTGTTGCACTCTTGGGTGCTTGGAGAGACCAGGTTTCATTTTTTCCATTGTCTTGACGGCTCCTGACATGTTACCGCCAGCATAGCGTTTATCCTTGGCTACTCCAACGGCCATCTTAATATCTCTAGATGTAACTTTTTCGTCCATTTGTTCTTCCATTCCCTTGGCAATATTAATGTATCTCTTACTCTTACTCATAGCAGCGTCAGCGGTCATTTTATCTCCAGATGCGCTTGCAGATTTAGAAGCGGTAACTAATTTTTTAGCTTTAGACTTTGCAACCATATGTCGTTTAGTAGTTTGAAGTTTTTGTACTAATTTAACAATTGATTTAGGAGCTTCAGACATCTGCTCAGCTTCTTCGTTATATTTTTTCTTAAGGTAACCTGTTACCTTGCGATCGTACTCATCAGCCGGCTTTTTAGCGGCGGGCTTAGCGTGCTCAGAAGTATCAAAGTGATGATAAGGTAGGGTGGTAAGAGTACTACCTGTTTTAGGACGAGTCAAATGAACTGTATCACCTTCACGATGAGCATGAACAGTAGAATTAGTCTCATCTTTAAACGTAGTCTTCATTCCAGGTCTTAGCTTCTTGATAGCAGACTGGTGTTCAGGGTGAAGAGGGTATGAGGTATCAGAGCCATGATGAACGGTCATCATAGTTCCCCAGGAATGTTTTTCTTTTTTAACCGAAACTGCTTCCTGGAGATCCTCTTTAACCACTTTAGTTTTCTTGGGTTTAATTTCTACAAAAGACATTGGATCTTCTTGGACATCGTCAATTTCTGATACTCCAGGCTCAACCGAATTACCTTCTCTAATAGATTTAAATGATTTCATTGCTTCTCCGAGGAATTATTCCTAATATTTAGGCGTTTTTAATCCTCGTCATCAGTCTTAATTACAATATGACCAATACGAATTACCCCGTCCCAATCACGGCGATTTTCATATCGATCTCCTCCAGATACTGTAAAATCACTATCAAACTGAATAATTTGACCGCCTCGAGTAAAGTTACCATCAGCATTTAAATCAATATCATTCAATGCAATACAACCAATTAAACCAGCATCTACACCATACTCTTCTCCATACTGATCGAAGTATGCTCCATCACCGTACTTAGTATTAAATGATGCAAACTTACGGCCATCTTTTAGCTCAAAGACCCCTTGGTTACATCCATGGTCATCTCGTCCTTTAAAGAACAAACCGCACACCTCATCCCATTCATCGTGCATTACGTAACAGAGGTCGCCACAATAATATTTTCCGGCAGGCATCATCATCTCAAGATCTCCTATGTAATAAATAATAAAATGATTATACACTCAATTTACAAATACACCAACAGGGTTACGGGGAAAAGTTACATAGGGTATACTAAACACCCTGAGAAACGTCACCGTGATCATATTAGAAACGCTAAAACTGCGCACAATGCATTTTACTATGCTGTGAGAAAACACGGGTGGGAAAGCTTTAGTTACAATATTATTTTTCAGAGTACGGACGGTTATTATTGTCATAATATTATGGAAGAATTCTTTATTAAAGAACACAGGTCTCATGTAAATGAAAACGGGTATAACCAGACGGAAGGAGGGGATGGGCTAAAGAATCCAGACGCTGTAACAAGATGGAAAATTGGATCCGCAAATCGTGGTAAAAAACGAGGACCTCCGAGCGAAGAAACTAAGCGAAAAATAGGACTTGCTAACAGTAAGAAAAGAAGAACCGAAAAAGAAAAGGAACATCTTCGTCAGGTTAGAACTGGTACGAAAACAAGTGAGGCTACTATTTTAAAACATAGTAAAAGATACATCGTATGTACACCTAATAATGAAGAGATAAAAGTTACTAATCTATTTAAATTTTGTAAAGAAAATCAAATTAGTCAAAGCGCTATGAGTGCAATTGCTTTAGGAAAAAGGCAATATCATAAAGGTTGGACTGTTCGGTTTGATACTACTTAATGATTCATTTCTACTGTTACGACGTAACAAAGACAATTCTAATTTCTGATCAGCCTGTTGACAAGGTGAGAATTAAGTATGGCCATCGTTACGAGTTACTTAACTCAATAAAAGATAATTCTGCTGTAGATATTATAAGAACAAGACTGTTACGAAGTTACAGTAAGTATGAGTTTGTAGAATGGTATCAATATGTTCGTAAGCCAATGTCAGATGAGACCAAGCGTAAAATGTCTGAGGCCAAGATGGGTAAGCCTAGAGATGAGGCCACAAGGCAGAAGATATCAGCTGGTTTAAAAGGTAGATCCAACTTTCAAGGTAAGAAGCATACCGCTGATACAAAAGATGTAATGGCTGAAAAGAAGTTAGGTAACCAGCATACAAAAGACTCTTATTGGGCATACGATCCTAGATCAGATAAAGAGACAAGAGTTAAAGATAGAAATAATCTACCTCCTGGTTATACCCTTGGAAGAGACTATGACTCTATTGAGGTTGGTCTCTATCATATAGATGAGCACAGGAAATCAAGAGCGCGTAATAGCTAAAATCTTTTCTATTTGCTTTTCTATAATAGGTGCACGTCCTGGCCATTTAATTGTATCCTTCTCAGGGTTCTTCATTAAGTTAACCAATAGAGGCAGAATCATTTTTTCAAGAGCAGTTAATTTGGCTTTAACGTCTTTTTCAATCAATGCTTTATACTCATCAGTATCTAAGGGAGTTGAGGCGTTCTCTAACCTTGATACTGTATCAGCCATGTCAGTTATTAAAGCCTCTAATGCTTGTAGCTTCTCAATAATAGGTTCAGATATGTCTTGAGTATTAACAACTGGGATAGGTGTATGTACTACAGTCTCATCATCTGCTGTTGAGAAACCAAAATCAAATTCGGAGTCTAGGTATTCTTTAGGAATTGCCATTTGTTTGTTCTTCCATTGCTTTCTTAATTTCAAGAAGCTTTTTCTGAGTATACTTCTTGACTAGTTTTTGTTTATAATTATTAAGACGCTTGGTAGCCATATCCCATTTCAATTTAGATACTTTGTCTTTCATAGTAGTACCCTGAAGGTGATCAAAGGCATGCTGAAAGATTCTAGCTGTTAATCCTTGAAACTCATTCTGTTGTAGCTCACCATTTTTATTGTAGTATTCTACAGTGACCGCAATTGGTCTTTTTACAATAACTAATATGCCTGGGAAGGTAAGACTTCCTTCATTCATTAATGCTTCTTCTTTTGAATAAGACAATATAGTAGGATTAAACACTTCTACCCTTGCATGGTCTATACCCATAACGAACATACACATATCAAGACCAACTTGGGGAGCAGATAGAGCAGCCCCTCCCATCTCAGACATTCTATCAAACATAATGTTGGTAAGCATAGAGGCGTCTACATCGTCAAAATTAAACTTAGAAGCAAACCCTTGATTTAATTCATTAACCGGTAATATCTTTAATTCACTCTTTTTAATAATCATTTTGCAATCCTGCTAAAGTTCTGATGTTTCTCAAATTTAATTACCGATCTAAACTTATCAAATAAAGCATCTTTATGACTGATAATAAAAATATTATTATCTTCTCCTATAGTATTTAGGATAGTCATAACGAAATCTGTACCATTAATATCCAATGACCCGTCAAATACTTCATCTAACATCAATAGATTGGTAGAGGCTGAGTTCTTCATTCTTGCAATACTACGCCATGTAAATAGTAACGCTAGGTCAATTTTAGCCTTCTCACCCTCTGAGAAAGACGCATAACTAAATTCATCACGATGCCTAGATTTAATCCTCTCGTTAAACGCCTCGTCTATCTCAAACGAGATGAAGAAGTCCATCGCCTGGAGGTACTTGTTGACGAGTTTGTTGATAACGGGAAGATATTGTTTAATAATCTTCGTCTTGATTCCCGTATCCTTGAGGAGTACGGAGGCAATTTCAAGATAATGCCTCTCTTCAACCAACGCACTCTTTGCTTCCGAATAAGTGACCACCTCTTTAGCAATAGCCTTGAGCTTGGACTGCTCCTCAGTAAGCTTAGATACATCCGCACCTGATGTAGGCATATCTTGGTTGAGCTTTTGTATGTAGTTCTGACTGGCGATAATTCTGGTGTTGAGTGTAATGATATTGCTTTTATGTTCAGCGATTTTCTCTTCAACCAGAGTAATCTCATCAAGTCGTGTCTCAATAGCGTCAAGTTGTTCGGTAAGGGTTTGAACAGCGGTTTCAATTTCACCAATTTTATGCTGGTGAGACGTCTTTGCATTCTCTTTGACTTTAGCCTCCAGAGCTTGGTTACATGTCGGACATACATCATGTTCGTCGTAAAACGATACATGTTTCTCTTGTGTCTTAATTCTCTCGGATAGTTTTCTAAGGAGCGCATCCAGTTCCGTACGTTTAGTACGCTTCTCGGCGTTGTCCACAATACTGGATTGAAGTAGACTCGCCTCGCTGTTTTCTGCCTCGACACTACTCTGAAGATGTACAATCTCGGCATTCGATTCAGATATTCGTTTTTGTACATCCTCTACCTTCTTCTGCTTATCTTCTTCAAGCGTCTTAATATAGTCCTGTTGAATCTTTACCCTAGACTTACCTAACTCAATTTTATTATCAAGATCGGTAATTTTAAGTTTAATGTCGTTAGCCTTATCCTTCAGTACAGTATTCATAACTGTAAAGATCTTAATATCTAATAGATCTTCAATCACCTCTCGTCTGTGGGCGGCAGGTAACTGCATAAAGGGTGTAAAGGAGGCAGAGCCCAGAATAACAATCTGAGTAAACGATTTATAGTTTAACTTTAATACCTGATCTTCTAAGTACTTCTGATAGTCTCTAGCAGCGGCATCCTGATTCAACAACTCACCATTGAGATAGATCTCGAACACGGTTGGCTTACCGCCACGGCATATCTTATACTCTTTACTACCAATAGTAAACTCAACCTCTACCAACATATTCTTACCGTTGATAGAGTTAACTAACTGAGGCTTATTAATATTACGGAATGGTTTATTGAATAGAGCAAAGCATAGAGCGTCTAAAATAGTAGACTTACCTGCCCCGTTCTCACCTATGATTAAAGTCGTAGGTGACTTATCAAATTTAACTTCTGTAAATTGTGCGCCAGTTGATAGGAAGTTTTGCCATCTTATAACTTTAAATTTAATCATGCTTCTTCGTAGTTCTGCGCTTCAACATATAACGTCTTCATTAACGTTTTAATGCGGTCTTTATCTGCCTCAGTATCCAAACTATCAACATATTGTGACAATAAGGTAACAGTATCTTCTAAATCTATCTCTTGATCACCCATTGCATCGGCTTCAAACTCAGATAGATCCTCAATAATTTTTAACTCTAAAGGGTTAACTTTATACAGTCTCTCAATAAACTGATCGTACTTATAGTAATCTTTTTTATTAACAACTATTAACTTAATGTGCTGGTTAGCATACTGGCTTACATCAACAGTAGAAGGATCTACTTTCTCGTCGTCGTAATAGACTTTAGAAAAGATTGAAAACGGGTTTTGAATAAAATCCAACGATCTCTCACTGGTGTCGAATATATGAAAGCCTCTAGGGTCTTCGAAATCCGCCCAGGTAAGCTCATAAGGATTTCCAAGATAGTTAATGTTCCCATTACTACTACGGTGATGAAAATGTCCAGAACAAACCGTATCAAACTTCTCAAATATCTTAGGATCAAATCCTTCATCGTTCTCATGACCTTTATACATCTGAAAGCCGGCAATTTCAAAATGCCCGAACAATACCTGGGCATCGGTAGTCTTAATAGCTTCCATACTCTGATTATAATTATCTGTACATATCCATGGCATCATGAATATCTTAGACCCATCATCGAATACTAACTCGGAAGGTGTATCAATAACATTGAACTCATAGTCCTTAAGCAATAGACGAGGAGAGTTAACATCGTTGGTATTCTTAAAAAAAGTATCGTGGTTACCTACAATCATATGTAGTTCGATATTCCTTTTCTTAATTTCGTCAAAAAAGTAATTACGACAAGAAGACAGGGTATTAAAATTGATATACTTACGGCGATCGAAACAATCACCAAGGTGCACAATATGCCGTATACCTCCTTTATCAATCTCAGGGAAGAAGACTTCCTCATAAAATCTCCTAAAGAAATTATCAAAGGGGATACTATCCGAACGGGCACCGAAGTGGGTATCGGTGACCAAGCATAATTTAGTCATTAAACTCGTTATCTTCTTGATGTCCAACACGCATTGCCATATTACTATCAGTCTCACGTACCTCTACCTTACAGCACCAGATGCGGTCTTGCTCTCCATAGCTTGGTAAGAAGATTGTATTGATATACTCATACAAAAAGTCTGCCAAACCTTCACACCCGGTCTTTTCTACTTCTGTAATCTTAGCAATACCTTGCTTACCTAATTCTAGTAAGTACTCTCTCTTAGGGTCGTCTTGTGCAACAAGTAAGGTATGATCAAACCATTCTTCTAGTTTATCTTTCAGAGGGCGTAAGCCTCCAAAGTCCATTACCCAATTGCGAACATCTAGCGTGTCAGACTCAAACTCAAAATGAAATGATAGAGCATAGCCATGGACCAAGTTACAATGACTATCAGCTCTCCACTGACGGTATGCAACAGGGCCAATCTGCTTATAAGTTTTAGTTGAGATATATTTTTTTGCCATTTTATTCCTATGTTAGTTAGCATAGGCAGCAGAGTTTATATAGCGGGGTGACGCCGGAGACCGCTTTGTATTATGTATACTTTTTATCGTGCTCTTTGCCGATACCATAACTGCCATCGTACATTTTTAATGCTTCTGCATCAAAGGATAAGTACTGCCCTACCCTCGTACCTTGCCTAATGCGAGCCGGGCCAGTCGTAACATGAAGTACCCCGGCCATGACACCATGATAGCCAGAATCATAAAGACCTGAAGTAATAAAACAACCATTGCGGTTAAGAGTGCTACGAGTAATGACCCAACCAGCTTCACCCTCACCCACATGGATGACGTTTTCCATAACGATCTCATAACTCCCCGGGTATAGCGTATAATAACCTTCTCCGTCTGTAAAGAGTTCTTCAGAGCCTCTATGCCTCTTGTGATCATTACTTACCTCAAACATTTCTTGGTTGATTTGAAATACTTTACCTAAACGTAGATCTACAGCATTAGGTTGAATATCTTCATCAACAACATTACTCAGCTTAGTCCTACTACTCTCACCCATTACATGCTTCATACTGAAGGGCTCTGAATATAATTTATATGTAACTGTCATACATTCTCCGGAATATAATATGGATTCTCCATCGTTTCAAAATAGGCGACTGGAGATATTTGCTTGTATTTAAGATTAATTTTAAATACTTTATTAGGTAGTAGAGATTCAGTAAACTCCACTTTAGTAGAAGAGAAGTTTAAATCTTTATCATAGAACATTGGTGAGATTTCATTTCTGAATACAAACAACTCACCACTATTATACATGATACAGGCAAAAGTGCCATCGACTCTGGATAATGCACTCCACCCGTAATTAAGAACTTGCTCAAGTAACCATTGAGTATCCCAGGTACCTTCAGTCAGATTCTTTTGCTTGATAATACCATTATGCCACAGCATGCAATCCCCATACACTGCCGGGTGAATGTTATTGGCGTTAGTAGTAGGCGCCTGGCTGTGTGCAATATAATATTTGTTCTCTCCTTCAGCAAGACCCTTAATAAGACCCTCAGGCATTTTATCTCTATCCTGCATCATGGTATCCAAACGTACTTTATGCTCATCGAACGAAAACGCGGAAAGGGAGTAACTTAACTCCCCCCTATAAGCATTCAATCGATATAAATCGGTCAGTTTATTCTGACTAAATGAACCAGTTATTGCACACATTTTATACCTTCATTTTTCCGATTAGGTCTTGCCAGGGGATTACTTTAGAATACTCTACAGGATCATTATAACCTATCTTAGCGAAATTTGCAATACGTTCCGAACAACTTGGGCACTCCCCACATGAACGATGTTGGTCATCTGGATTGTAACACGTCATAGTAAATGCTGTCAACATAAAGTTACCATCTAGCTCTTGCAAGATCTGTAACTCATCGTACTTAGAAAGCTGACTGAAAGGTGCAGTTAGTTTAATCTTAATGATTCGGTTTTCAGACAGCAAGTCGTTTACTTTATCAACCCAGCGTTGTGTAGTATCGTGATAACCATACTCATCATGTACCTGTAACCCACATACAACTGTATCGACATTTTGTGTCTCTGCAAATGCAGCAGCAATAGACATCAGAATCATATTACGGTTAGGTACGTAAGTCTTAGGACGAGGATCACCTAAAACATCTTTAATAGTAGGCATAGCCATGTCGGTATCGACGTTAGCAGAGAAACCTTTACTGATATCGCCAAGGAAAGATGCATCTACAACTCGATGCTTTACACCGAGTATCTGAGTAGACATTTTAGCCATTTCAATTTCACGCTTCTGCTTCTGACCGTAGTAGAAGGTTAGAGCAGATACATTTTCCTTGCCATACTTCTGTACCGCTAGTCTCATAGCAATGGTACTGTCCATACCACCAGATAAAATAACTACACAGCCCTTAACATCAGGCAATAATGCTAACGCTTCATTTGAGGTCATCTTGTTTCCCTTTCAATTCTTTTTGTATACGGTGAATATAGACAGTAGCATCCATTAGTTCTTCTTTAAGATGCTGAATCCATTGCATAAGATCAAGATCAGTACGCTCGGTAGTTACCCCGTACTTTACGAACCCGTGATCGGCCCTTTTCATGAACTCTAAGCATATTTCATTAACGTTGTTATCTTCTACGCTTAGTTCAAATTTAACTAATTTATTTCGCTTCATCATTGTCTTGCAGTCTTTTCACAAAAGTTATAAGCATCTATAATAGGTGCTTGATTTAAAAGATAATAATTAGATGCACGAGTAGGGTTAATATCGATACCGCCTCTGCGAGTGTACAAGCAGGTTACCAATAACTCTTCAGGGTCTAGTAAGTCCCACAGGCGTTTGTAAATGCATTCAGCGATCTCTTCGTGAAAGTGATTTTCTTTGCGCATCGATACAATATACTGTAACAATGATTCAGGAGTAACAGACTTCTCACCCTTAATATGAATATAAACATCACCCCAATCAGGTTGATTAGTTACCCGGCAATTGGAACGTAGTGAATGAGATCGCCATCTTTCATAACGTCCAATAGAAGGTACAACTTCTAAAATATCAGATGACTCATTAAAGTGATCAAATGACATCCCAGCAACGTTACAATACTCTTCAAGCGACATAAAGTCACCCTTCAAAGGCTTAACTGTATCAACGTCACCAACTGCAATATAGACACCAACTTCACCACCAACGGCTTTAGAAAGGTCTCGTTCAATTTGCTCTTCAATAAAGTGAAGCTCTTCCTTACCAATAATTAATCGAGCCATATTGTAAGAGTTTAAATACAACTTGACAGACTTAGACTCAACAATATTAGGAGTACTAGAGGAGTAAGTAAACTTTAACCAACCGGAGATAGGAAAGCCATTCTTTTGTAGAGTAGAGAACTCATAAGCATTCCAAGCATCCATACCAACAAAAGGTAACTCTTCTTCATGAATATCGTAACCTGTACGATTTAAATGACGAGGTACAGAAACCAATAGGCTTGGATCTACTTCATCAGGAGTTACATAAGGCTTGACAGCTGACCCGTCTCCAGCCTTACCAAGGTGAACACCGACCAGCTTATTCAGTTCTTCTTGATTATCCATTATCTTCCTTCTAAATGATCTATAATTGTATTAACTCTATTACGCACAGAGCCTTTGACTCTAAGCATACTTAATTCATTTTTTTCAATTGTTGCTTCAAACAAATCTGCAATTTCATCTCTAAATTGTTTATTAGTACTACGTACACCGTCATCTATAATTTCAAACTCTGGTTCAATATAGAACACGTAATCATACGAATGCCATACCTTGTTAAATACATCTTTAACATATCTTAAGGTACTGGCATTAATTCGATTATTTTTAAACAAATACGCACTATAAACTAAACCATCTAATGCAGTACGATCGGTTAACATATTACCATACATGAATACATTAACGATATGCTCATTCATAATGAGACGTTGAGTAATATCAGTACCTTCTTCGTTAATAGGTAATCCATAACTCTTTACGCGACGAGTAACCTCATCACATATAACATAATCTTTAAATAGTTTTTCAGAGCGCAATGCATTTAATAATGTAGTCTTACCTACCGATTGCGCACCCGTAATACCAATCTTCATAATCCCTTTTCCCTCAAGAAGAAATTCCATGCTGATAACGAAGTCATCTTAAGTGAAGCATATAAGTCTTCTCTATTATAATTTCTATTACGTAGATGAACAGCTTTTAATACATCACCTCCATCTAATTCAGCAGTACATTTATGTACAACACTTCCTATTATAGTATACTTGTCATTATCTTGCCATACTTTTTCTTGCGGATCCTTACCCTTTAACTCAGGGTAGAGATCAATTGCTCCAGGATGGCCGTTATATATTTCGTATTTCTCACATATATCAGCTGGTAGAATGCGAAGGTAGCCATGAAGACTAATAAGGGTCTGAGGAACATTATATACTACCTGATTTCTAAAGTAATTCATTATCATATCATGTTTGGCAGACATGATAGTAACACCCAGTTCACGAATGCCTGGGTGAAATTTAATTTTATCTTCAAAATTATTAGTTACCAGTAAGTCTGGCTTACGTCCAATAGACTTAGATAACTCTACAATCTCGGAGCCTGTTTGACTAAAGAATGCAACCCAATTCATTATCTGTAACCATGAACGTATGATCTAAAATACTTAATATTATGGTTAATGGTATGCATAGTGGCTACCGAGGGTTCAGGAGTGTTAAGTAGCTCAATGAGTTTGAGGGATTTCTTAGTAGCCAGACCGCCAGGCTCGTAGCCAATGCCCAACAAAGCGTGAACAATAGGGCTAGAGGTATCGAGCGATTCGATCCAATCAAACCCCTCACGGTAGAACATAAATTCAATCGGTAACGCACACCCAAGGAGGTGATGCGGCTTTTCAGTATTGATAACACCATCTTCTAATAATCTTGTTAAAGTTTGCACCCTACCTAATGTATAACCCATCCATTTATTAGGATGAGGACAAATCTCGAGGTAGTACGAGTAGTCAAATGAAATTGCAATCTTATCTACACCAATCACATTATCTAGATAGTCGTAGCATTGAACGAGATCTTCATAACTCTTACCCTGAACAACACCTATACTTTTACTATTCTTTGGTGTCTTACCCCAATAGTTCTCTTTCCAGTCCAATGCTTTATCCATTGTGCCTAGAGTATCTTCAAGTACGTCAGGAATAATATACTCAGTAGGTTTAAGTTTATCAATCCATTCAAAATACTTACCTGCTTCAAAAGCAGTACCTAACTCAAAAATAGAATTATCTAGCAATACCTGGCGGCCCTGGGCTAGAGAATCTTCAAAGAATTGGTAGTAGGTTGGTTCTGTTTCGAACAAGTGGACAAGAGCGTAATCGTAATCGTTATAACTACGAGACCGATCAAGAAGGCAAAGCGGGGATTCATGGCTAATTTTCATTGTAGTTTCTCAATAATATCTAATGCAACAGGAGCCCAGATTACAGTATCATCGTACTTAGTTTTCTTGGCTCGGTGCTCATTATTACTTACATAAGTTATCATATCTTCTATATTATAACGGTAAATAGATTTTGTATCCACGTCTACACCGTAAATTTGTTTTGCTGATGTAGTATACAACCACCCTGCCTGCTGTTTTTTATTATTAAACAATTCCACGCAAAGAGTACCCATGTAATAGTTTGCTTTAACATCAACAGGAATACCATTAATGATACAATCAATCTTTAGTCTTACTTGACTAATAATATCGTTTCTATCTTCAAATAGTATATTATTAGTCTTGCAATATTCTTCTACAATGGCCTCGCCAAGATCGCCCTTGGCACCTTTAGCACCATAGCGACCTTCGGAGTTTGCATACCAAGTCATAAATTACTTCTTAATAAGAGACATGAACTCAGCTCGGCAATCGGGCTCACTCTTAAAGCAACCACCAAGCTTGGCTGTGAGGGTAGAAGAGGAATGATCTTCAACACCTCTGCTCTTAACACAGTAATGAGTACCTTCAATCACAACTGCAACGTCTTCAGTACCTAGGATAAAAGACAGAGCATGATATACTTGCTCGGCAATACGTTCCTGCACCTGAGGGCGACGGGCAAAGTACTCTACAATACGGTTCAACTTAGATAAACCCAGGACTTTACCCTTAGGAATATAACCAATGTGTGCCTTACCGTCGATAGTAACAAAGTGATGCTCGCAGTTAGACATCATAGTAATGTCTTTTTCAACCACCATTTCATCGTACCCCATTTTATTCTCAATCACGGTACACTTAGGAAAGTTCTCAGGCTTAAGACCCCAAAAGATTTCCCGTACAAACATCTTAGCTACACGCTTAGGTGTATCCATCAACGAGTCATCGGTCAAATCAAGACCCAACGTCTCCATAATGACAGCAAAGTTCTTTTCAATCTTTGCAATCTTACGCTCATCTTTTACTCCAAGTCTATCTAGTACAATAGGTGTATGCACACCTTTAGAGATAAGATACTCTTCTACTTTATAGCCTAGTTCGGCGTCTGTTTTTCCAGCTTGTAATGACATTTTAGGTTCCCCATTCGTTTTTAAATAAAGGCACTTGAAGTCGATCGCTGTAGCGATAACCCTTCTTCATGGCAAGTTCTGCCACAGCCCGGTTGTTCATATGATATACCGACTCAACACCTCCAACAGGCATTAAGTATACCGGTCCCATGAAGCCAGCTGCACGGTATGCTTCTACTGCCTTCTCTGCTTCATCTGCATCCTCTTGAGATGCAACTACAAATTTTAAGTACACATAACCTACCATACCATAATCGGCAACAATTTCTGGCTTAATAGCATCATCCCATTTTTCACCTGATACCGATAGCTTAGGTGATACAGAGAATGTAATTTGGCGATCAAAGTTACCAGGTACTCCCCAGCCCCATCTATCTAAATGGTCTTTAAACTCTTTAGTTAGTTCTTGTGTACCATTGGTCTCAAAGGTAATCTCTTTTAATGCTCTCATCTTAGGATGATTAAGCAAATCTGGGTATGCTCTTTGCCACCCTAGTAAAGGCTCACCCCCGGTAATTACAAGATGTTCTTCTTTCCATTCTTTGTATGGTAGAGAATCCACAATAGCTTCGGCAACCGAGTCAGTATCAAGAACGGGAGATAGATGCTTAAAACGAGGATCCCAACTAGCGTATGAATCACAGCCAGTACTAACCAACGGTAGTTCTTTATAGTTAAGAAATTTACCAACTTCTGCGGCCACAAAATCGACCTCCTTACTTTGTTCACCTTTAGGCATACCAAAGCCACTACAGGTAAAATTACAACCAAAGGTACGAAGAAATACAGAAGGTACGCCCATGTAGCGACCCTCACCTTGAATAGAATAGAATAATTCTGCTACTTTAAGTTTAGCCATTATACTAACTCCTCTGCAATGCCGAGGATCTCTGCGATGATTAAAAAGATGCCAGCTAAGATAAGACTTTGTGGCCAGATGAGAGAGATACCAGCAAAAATTCTGATGATACTCTTAACGAACGAAATACGCGCATGCCAGTTGGCATCAGGTTGATTAAAGGTCAACAATTTAACTCCTAGTTGTACGTGGAAGGGCACGATCCATTATATAGGCTAGTCATAATCTGGATCAACTGGTTCTGGTGGTTTCTCGATAACATATCTACCGAAAGCCAACCTAGCTTTTTTCAGCTTAGGAAAAGGTGCAAGAGGCCAATCGGGGTTAATCCAAGTTGGCTTCTTACGGGGGGAACAGGAAGTATTAATTATAAAGAAACGTTCGCGGGGAACTCCGGCCAATTTGCGAGCTTTATTAATATGCTGCCACAGAAAGAGACCATCTTCATCCTCTGGAATACTCTCATAGGTCTTATCCTCTGAAGCGTAACCGTCTTTATCTTTAATATAGTAATATACTTTAACAGGCATGTACCTATTATAGGCTATACCCTATTGAATGTCAAGTGTTCCTTCGTCAGAAACGTCTTTTTTCTTAGGTTTTTTGACCGTTCTCTTATCAATATCAATGTTATCTACATGCTTTCTCATCATTTCTACCAATGAATTTGCAAATTCTTCATTACCATCAGAATGTGCTATCAGCATATCAATATCAATGTTTTCTAGTAACTTGTATTTAGTTGCTTGTTGTTTCTTTTCTTTCTGTATACGTCTTACGAACGCAAAGAAAGTAATCTGGGTGAAGTAAGCAAAAGGATTCATACCCCTATTAGGGTCAAACTTCTCAACAGCAGTCAAGCAGTTCTCTATACCATCAGAGATCATATCGTCTTTAAACGTATAATTAATAAAGTTAGCTTTATATGATAGGTGGGTGGCAATCTTGAGAAAGCACTCACCAATATATTCTGTAACTCTAGGCTTTTCTAGATTACCCTCTTTTGCCTCTAATACCTTTTTACGATATTCAACTAAAGCTTCGAAGAACTTTTTATTGTCTACGTAATGGGCTGGGGCTTTTTTAGTGGAGGGTACGTGCTCCACTACTTGTCCAACTATCATTATCATCCTCCTCGGTGATTTCAATTTCATCAGTATCGTCATCACCCGAAAGTGCTTGTTCAATATCTTCTTCTGTAGCCATTTCTAAATTATCGTACTCAATAATAAATTGCTTATATTGAGATTCTGCTTTTTCTAACACATTGGTTGCAATTACAACATTACGTGCTGGAATTCTTAAAATTTCTTTTGCAGACATTTTAAGCCATGGCTGCATAATATAGGACTCAATCACGCCCCCGGCATAAGGCATCTTCATTGAATGTATTTCTACTGGCTCGGTAACTTCAATATACTTCTTATCAGCCAGATCCGTACACTCATCTTCAGTAGAGACAATTAAATTTTCTCCGCTGGTTAATTTTAAAAACTTACAGTACATTATAGAGGTACCTTTACTAATTTGTAGTCAAAGTGCTCATCATTATAGGTCTTAATTCTTTCGATCATATGTAATAATGTATAGTTCTTTCTTGTCTTCCAAGTCAGATCATCACCAATATCATATAGATTACAATGTGTCTTTGCATCACCTTTTCGTAAACCTCTACCTACCGACTGTAAGTTTCTAATCTTAGACTTCGTAGGAGATGCAAATATAATATTGTGAAGGTTCCTAATATTTATACCAGTAGAAAACGTACCGTAGGATGCAACAATAATAGCATCATTCTCTAACTCAGTAATTCGTCTGATATCTTCTCTATCAGCAGTCTCAGTACCACCGAATACAAAGAATACTTTTCTATCACCGCCTTTGGCCTTAATCATATCAAAAAGTATTTGTCCATGCTTCTCTACATACTGAAATAATACTAAAGAGTTACCCGTCTGTGAGATAGCTAGATTACGAATAAATTTATTTCTAGGCTCGTACCCGCAAAGGAAATCCATCTCATCAGGGTACTTATTATCTTTACAAGCTTTCTTTACATCGTCAGGATATTGGAGTACCAGACCAAAGATCTTTAACTCGGCTAACTGATCGTTATCCATTAACTGTTTGGTAGACGTTACTTTATAAACAGAACCAAATAGACCTTCTAGTACCAGTTTATGAGTCTTAGTTCCGTCCAAGGTACCTGTAGTACCTATACGATAAGGTGTGTTAACCATCTTATGCATGATACCAGTTAAGGACTTTGCCTTGAAGGTATGAGCCTCATCACCGTAGACTACCTGATAGTTCTCAAAGAACTTCTTAGGTAATTCATATACCGATTGCCAAGTAGAAATAACTATTGGAAGGAGGTTCTCTTTAGAATGCCCTGCATATATACGTGAGCAAGATTCTGATACTTTCCATCCATTGTTTTGAGAATAAGATTGGAAATCTGCGTACATTTGCTCGACCAAAGAGGTCGTAGGGACCAGGATAAGCTGTCGCCGTTTAAACTTTTCATTCCAACGGAGTAGACAGTATATAATGAGAGACTTACCGGAACCTGTTGGTGACAGAAGAAGGCGTCTTCCATCGGTAATTGCTCTATAAACTGCATCGAGTTGATAATCTCTGATGGACTCGCCACCGGGCAGTGATAGGTTGAGTTCATTAATAAATTCTTTCAGTACTTCAATGGTTATAGAATCAGACTGATCAATATATTCACTGTAGTCAATTGTATAGTTATTGACTTCAGCAAAATGTTCTAGATAAGTTTTTAGACCAACATATAACTCTTTAGTGAACATGGAGAAGAGTCTAATCTTCCCATCCCATAGCTTGTTGCGAAATAAAGGATGAAACTTAGCCCCTGGAGCATCAAAAGAAAAATGATCTACTAATTCCTGTGCAATAGAAGGATCTGATTGAACTGTTAGGTAAACATTGTTTTTCTTTTTGATTGCTATATCGGCCATTACATCATACCGTTAGTAAACTTTGCCCACTCAATACCTGATTTAATATCCCAGGTACGAGAGTTAAGTGATCTGATTATTTGTTCTAGCGTATAGATAGTAGTCTTAAAATATTCTATCTTATCTTGTAACTCTACAAGAGTTTGATCACATTCAAGCAACTCATCCATCTCATTCTTTAATGGCTTGTTACCCTGGTATTGCGACCAATTTTCATCCTCTAATTCCTGCTTAGTCATTTCACCTCTAAAGTACTTGTACTTCAGACGTCTGGTGTTAAGGTAATCAGACTCAGCTTTACGTAGTTGTAGCTTAGTCTTAGACAATACAGTAATATACTTGGCATGGAGGATAGGAACCCGGGCAGCTTCGTGCCCAAGGTTCGTTTCATTAATAGGAGCGTCTCTAGTCCACTCCTCCGTCAATTCACTTAATTTCATAATGTAGTTAGGTTAACTTTATTCTGGAAGATCTAAAGTTAAAATTTCTTCTCTCTTCTCTTCCGGCTGAGGCCCGAAGCTAATAATAGCCTCTGGATTACCTTGGAAACAGAAGTGTCCATAGTGGTTCAGAGAGATAGAAGGATCAAGCCAAACATCACCACCAATTTCTTGCCAGCGACGGCAGAAAGTATAGTCTTCTGATAGATAACGACGATCGATAGGATCAATCATGGTATCGAACAATGCATAGAAATGATCTTTCAAATCAGCATTAGCGATATTAACGTCGTTATTATACTTAAGTTCAGGATACGCCTTAATCATCTTAAGAATAGCTTCACGACTAATCATCATAAAGCCTGTACCGGCATCATGAAGTTTAATCAGACCGTTCTCAACTCCAATGGTCTTTGTCTCCTTATCTACAAACTTAAAGTTAATAGCATAATCAGAACCGAAGGATGCCATATCACGATCGGATAACTCTTTACCTTTATTTGCAGGATCAGATAGGTTAGCTCTAATCTTATCCCAGGCAACACCCTTCTTAGGATATGCACCTACAACAACATCCTTCTTGTGAGCATATAGTTTCAAAATGTCTTCAGTCTGAAATTCAATATCAGCATCAACGAACATAAGATGGGTATAGTCAGATGCAAGGAAGTAGGCTACCAATACATTACGGGCCCGTGTTACCAAGGACTCATTAGCAATAGTACCAAATGCAAGAGGGATTTGATGACCGTTAAAGAATGTCATCATCTTGATGACTGAACGGAAATAGGGTTCGTTTAGCTGACCACCATAGCATGGTGTTGCGATAAAGAATTTGCTTTTACGAATCTCTTCAACAGAGAGTTGAACTTGCTTAGTTGCCATAATTTAGCTCCAAAAAAGAATTATAATACTTCAATTTCAAATTGTTTATATTTAAAAGAAGCGATGCCTACGAAATAATCAACCGAAGAGGAGGTAATATCAAAATCAAGAGCTTCAACTGAAACAGGGAAAGCATCTTTAAAATTAATATTAGTCTTCGGTACGTTGTTACTATCCAAAATAGTTAGAGTTGCGTCTGAATAAGCTACAGCAATCGAACCACCAGAAGCGTTTCTAACGAAAGGAAACCTATTCAACCTTTCACCAGTAAAATTTCTATATTGATTATAGTCTGTTGGAAAGCCAAGTGCAACTAACCATTCGTATAATTCAATGTAATTTGACATATCTTCGGTAATTAAAAACCGAATTGTAAAGTCTCCAAATACGTTTTTATCCCCGACATGTGGTATATCGATAAAAGGCGTCGGTTGACTAGCAAAACCTAGAGTTAACGAAGGTAAATTTGCCGATTGACATGTGAATGCCACACTAGGTAGGTTTTTAATAGTAAACCTAAAAGCATTAGGTCTAAGAAAGTTAGCAACCGGTGTGGTTGTTATACTACTTACATCATTTAATATTGTTGAAAGATTGGCTGTAAACATTGATTGTTTCCTTTACAATATTTATAAACAAAAAAAGGGAGCTTTTTAGGCTCCCTTTTAACCCGTTTCCGGGATCCGTTCTTATCGACGGCTTTAGATTACATCAAGTTAGTAACCTTAGTACGACGATAGTATTGGTTACGGTTAGCTGTAAAGGTCGATGCATCAGCAGCGCCGGAAGCAGAAGTTGTAACGTATGGGTTAGCAATCATACCGTAACGAGTCTTGAAGCCGATCTTTGGCTGGAAGCTGTTAGGATCAACTGCACGAACCATTTGCAATGGAACGTAAGGGCAGTAGAAAATACCTGCG
>Ga0114962_10000266_pt1 | contig 45465 bp, 40 predicted proteins | sample C_130820_MF_Meta_FD_87017 | JGI IMG/M metagenome (GOLD analysis project Ga0114962, IMG submission 87017) | Freshwater microbial communities from Lake Croche, Canada to study carbon cycling - C_130820_MF_MetaG | ecosystem: Environmental > Aquatic > Freshwater > Lake | place: Lake Croche, Canada...
AAATGATTTATTATTTTCTTTTTAGTTGCACAACGTTTTCAATATGCAAGGTGTGAGGGAACATATCTACAGGCTGTATTTTAGTAACCTTATACTTTTCGTCTAATAATGCTAGGTCTCTAGCTTGGGTAGCTGGATTGCAACTTACATATACAATGGTAGGTGCTTCCATGGCTAATAATTTACGGACTAATTTTTCATGCATACCAGCACGGGGCGGATCGGTAATAATTACATCTGGCTTACCATGTGTGTCAAAAAAAGCATCATCACAAATATCTATTACATCACCTGCAAAAAATGCAGTATCCTTTAATTGATTCATGCGGGCATTTTCTTTTGCATCTTCAATGGCATCTGCTACAAATTCAACACCAATTATTTTTTTAGCTTGCTTACTACAAAAAATACCAATGCTTCCCGTTCCACAATACAAATCGTACAACACTTCCTTGCCCGTTAATTCAGCAAATTCACGGGTTACTTGATATAGGCGTTCGGCCTGCTTGGAATTGGTTTGAAAAAAAGATTTAGGACTTATTTTAAAAGCAAAATCTTCCAACATTTCTGTAATATATCCATTTCCAAAAAATACTTGTGGCACCAAATCCTGCATACTATCGTTGCGCTTGGTGTTGATGGTATATAATAAAGTGGTGATTTGGGGGAATTGCTTTAATAATAAATTTAAAAGCGCTTCTCTTTTTTCTTTGTCCTCATAACCTAAAATTAAATTAACCATCCACTCGCCGCCAGTGGTATTGCGCACAAACATATTGCGCAACCATCCCTGGTGTTGTTTGATATTATAAAAAGGCATTTCATTTTCAATAGCAAAATGCACCACAGCCTTTCTCATTAAATTAGTTGGCTCTTCTTGCAAATAACAGGTATCAATTTCAACCACCTTTTCAAAAAAACCACGCGCGTGAAACCCGCCCGCACCGGGTGATTGGATGGCCTCAGTACCCGCCGCTTTCATAGCCCTAAATGCTTCAAAAGGAATGAATTTTTCAGTCGCAAAAGTGTATTCTACCTTATTTCTATATCCTTCGGTAGCAGGGGCACCCATGATGGGTAATATTTCAGGGAGGGGGACTTTAGCAATTCGGGTTAAATTATCTACTACCTGTTTGTGCTTATATTTTAACTGTTGTTCATAAGGAAGCATTTGCCACTGACATCCTCCACAAACTCCAAAATGACTACAAAATGGTTTTACCCTAATTTCAGAATAACTGTGAAAATGTTTTGCAAACCCTTCGCCCCAATCAACTTTATTTTTTTGTAATTGAATATCTACAACATCTCCAGGCACTGCGCCTTCTACAAATACAACCTTTCCGTCTACCCTTGCCAAAGATTTTCCTTCGGCTGCATAATCCTCAATAAGGACTTTTTCCAATATAGGTTTTTGTTTTATTTTTCTCACGGGAACAAAGGTACTCAACAAGGGGTATATTTAAATTAAATAGCACTATAATTTAACTTGTGGATTTAATTTATATTTTTACAAAATGAAAAAGCTATTCATCCTTTGTTTACTCGCACCATTTCTATCATTTGCCCAAACCAAAAACACGGGGCATGCCATTCAAATAACCCTTAAACCTTACCATGATACTACCATATACCTAGGCACCAACTATGGTAATAATAAGGTATTGGCAGACTCTTGTAGATTAAACCAAAATAGCGAAGGCGTTTTTAAATCCAATACAAAACTGACCCCAGGAATCTATTTTATCGTATCTCCAAAAATGAGTATCCTATTTGATTTATTGGTGGATGATAAACAACAATTTAAAGTGATTGCTGACACTTTGGATCTTAAAAATGTCACTGTCATTGGATCCAAAGACAATGAACTATTTCAAAGTTATTCTAAAAACGTAAATGATTTATTTGTTCAATTAAACACCATAGAACAAAATTTTAAAACAGCTAAAACAGCAAAAGATTCAACTACCTATAGAGAGGCATATATAGCAAAGGATAAAGAAATTAAACAAAAAAGAAAAGCGTTTATAGATGCAAATCCAACTGCATTGATGAGTTTCTTACTCAATACCATGGAGATTCCAGAAACGCCTAGCATCCCTATTGTTAAAGGAAAAGCAGATTCTCTTTATCCTTTTAGGTATGTAAAAGAACATTATTGGGACAACATAGTATTTAACGATAATAGGTTATTGCGAACACCCTTTTTTGAGAAAAAATTAGACGATTATTTTAAGAATTTTGTGGCCCGTGATCCAGACTCCATCATTAATGAGGTACAATACATGCTTACCGTTGCTAAAACTGGAAAAGAAATTTATCCTTTCTTGCTATTTAAATTTACCAATAAATATATAAGTCCTGAATTTATGGGACAGGATAAAGTGTTTGTTCATTTATATCAAAACTTTTTTGCAAAAGGTGATACCATATTGTTAAATGATGCATCAAAAAAATCAATTCGTGAGCGGGCTTATAGTTTGATGGCCAATCAACTTGGTTTGCCAGCACCCATATTGGTATTGAATGATTTAGAAGAAAAGCGCTTTTCGTTATATAATATGAAAGCGCCTTATACTTTTATTGCATTTTGGGATCCAACCTGTAGTCATTGTAAGGTAGAGATACCAAAATTGGATTCTATGTATAAAGCAAATTGGATTAATCGGGATATTAAAGTCATTGCGGTTAATATTAACAACAAAGAAAAAGCCGCATGGAAAACCTTTGTCAAAGAACATAAAATGGATAAATGGATAAATGCTTACCAACCAGATGAAGATTTATACAAAGAAATTCAAGAAGGTAGGCCTGCAACCATCAGACAATTATATGATGTATTTAAAACACCTACCTTTTATTTACTAGATAAGGACAAAAAAATAGTTGCTAAAAATTTAACGATCGAGCAGTTTAATGATTTCTTAGAATCTACAATTAAAAAATAAAAGGATACCATTTTCAATAAAAAAAGGAGTCGATGAGCGACTCCTTTTTTTATTATTAGCATTTTATCATATTAAAATACGGCAGCCACCACATCCTTTACCACCTTAGGTTTTCCTAAAGTATAATAGTGTAAAACTGGTACACCCGCTGCTTTTAACTCCTTACTTTGCTGTATCAACCACTCGGTACCCACCTGCTCACAAGCCTCATCTGTAGTAGCTGCTTCCATTGCGTTTCTTAAATCTGCAGGAATATCTACATAAAAAATATTAGGCAAAATAGTCAATTGCTTCTTATTGGTAATGGGTTTTAATCCTGGTATGATGGGAACATTAATACCCATGCTTCTACAAGCATCCACGTACTCAAAATATTTTTTATTATCAAAAAACATTTGTGTCATAATGTATTGTGCACCAGCCTCTACTTTTTCTTTTGCCCTTTGCAAATCAAATTCCATACTTGGCGCTTCAAAATGTTTTTCGGGATAACCAGAAACACCCATGCAAAAATTGGTTTTACTGCCATTGATAATTTCTTTGTCTAAATATTCGCCATTGTTTAATCCCACTACTTGTTTTAACAAATCAATGGCTTGATTATTACCATTGGGTTCTGGAATAAAAGTTTTTTGTCCTTTTTCGGCATCTCCTCTTAATACCAACACATTGTCAATGCCTAAAAATTGTAAATCAATTAATGCATCCTCTGTTTCTCTTTTAGAAAAACCGCCACAAATAATATGTGGCACCGCATCCACATTGTAATGGTTCATAATGGCCGCGCATATTCCTACGGTACCTGGTCTTTTGCGCACATCCACTTTTTCATCCAAGCCTGCTGCGTTTTTTCTGATTAAGGTTTCACTGCGATGATAAGTAACATTAATCCAAGAAGGTTTAAATTCCATTAATGGGTCTAGATGCTCATATATATAGGCAATGGTACGACCCTTTAGGGGAGGTAATACTTCAAACGAAACCAAAGTGTCTTTTGCCTTCGCCAAATGTTCGGTAACATGCATAGTCTTATTTTAAAACGATAGTTTGCAAAAATAGTTAATATTGGTAAGTGATGTATGCAAAAGATGTATTTACCCTTATTTTTGTATAAATAATTACTGTGATACTTACAATACATACCGACAAACTCATTAAGCAATACAAAAACCGACGTGTAGTAGACCAGGTAAGTATTTCCGTAAGTCAAGGAGAGATTGTGGGTTTATTAGGTCCCAATGGAGCAGGGAAAACCACTACTTTTTATATGGTGGTAGGACTCATTGCACCAGACGAGGGACGTGTATTTTTAAACGAAGAAGATATTACCAAACTACCCATGTATAAAAGAGCGCAAATGGGTTTAGGCTATTTACCACAGGAGGCAAGTGTTTTCAGAAAACTTTCTGTTGCAGATAATATCATGGCTGTATTAGAGATGACTAAATTAACTAAAGGAGAAAGAGAACATAAATTAGCTTCATTGTTAGATGAATTTAATTTACACCATGTAAGAAATAACAATGGAGATAGTTTAAGTGGCGGGGAAAGAAGGAGAACCGAAATTGCACGCGCATTGGCCGTAGACCCAAAATTTATTTTATTAGATGAACCCTTTGCTGGTGTGGATCCTATCGCAGTGGAAGATATTCAATCGGTTGTTGCACGCTTAAAATTAAAAAACATAGGGATATTAATTACCGATCACAATGTAAACGAAACCTTGTCCATTTGTGATCGTGCCTATTTATTAATTGAAGGTAAAATTTTCAAACATGGCACTGCCGAAGAATTAGCAGAAGATGAACAAGTAAGAAGATTATACCTTGGAACCAATTTTGAATTAAAACGAAAAGATTGGATCATTGAAATGGGTCAAAAAAGCTAGATTATTTAGCTGCATGGCGTATATTGTGTAACGCCTATGAAGATATTTAGCCCCGCACTTTCTAGATTGGCTCGCTTAAGATACTGGCGTATTGAGCATTGGGAGCAAAATCCTTTGGATGCCCAGCGTGAAGTATTGCAAGACTTAATAACCCATGGCCAATACACCCAATTTGGTCGACAATATCATTTTGCGGAAACCTTTAATATCAGCAAGTTTAAGGAAACCGTTCCCATTCATGAATATGAAGACTTAAAGCCCTATATAGATAAAATTTTAGCGGGGGAAGAGTCAGTTTTATGGAACACGCCCGTGGAGTGGTTTGCAAAAAGTAGTGGTACGACCAATGATAAAAGTAAATTTATTCCATTAACCAAAGAGAGTATTGAATACAATCACTTTCAGGGATCAAAGGATGTACTTACTATTTATTACAATGATTTACCCAACAGTGATTTGTTAATGGGTAAGGGACTTGTAATAGGCGGTTCTCATCAAGTGCATCCCATAAAAGACAATTTTCAATACGGCGATTTAAGTGCTGTTCTATTACAAAACTCACCTTTCTGGTCTTCCTTTATACGTACCCCTGAACTATCCATTGCATTGATGGACGAATGGGAAAACAAAATTGAAAGTTTAGCACAAAGCACAATCAACGAAAATGTAAGTTCAATTTCGGGCGTACCTACCTGGACCATGGTATTGCTTAAAAGAATATTGGACATAACGGGCAAAAAAAATATCAAAGAAGTGTGGCCCAATTTTGAATTGTATATACACGGTGGCGTTTCTTTTACCCCTTATAAAAATGAATTTATTAAATTGATTGGACCGGGTTGCAACTACCTGGAAATATACAACGCGAGTGAAGGATTTTTTGCTGCGCAAGACAGATTGAACGAAGAAGGTATGTTGTTATTTTTAGAACATGGTATTTTTTATGAGTTCATGCCCATTGAAGAATATGGAAAAGAAAATCCAAAAACCATTGGACTAAATAAAGTTGAGCTAGGTAAAAATTATGCTATTGTTATTAGCACCAATGGCGGTTTGTGGAGGTATTTAGTAGGAGACACCATTCAATTTACAACCCTTGCTCCTTTTAGAATAAAAGTATCTGGCCGATTAAAACAATTTATCAATGCATTTGGTGAAGAAGTAATTGCAGACAATACCGATAGGGCTATTAGTGAGGCCTGTGCTGAGTTTGGTGTAACAATGATTGATTATACTGCCGCCCCCATTTATATGTCTGATAAAAATTCAGGAGCACATGAATGGTTGATAGAATTTGAAAATACACCCAATGATTTAGCATCATTTACGATTTATTTGGATAAAAAATTACAGGCTTTAAATAGTGATTATGAAGCAAAACGCCATAAGGATATTGCATTAGGATTGCCCGTGGTTATAGCAGCAAAAAAAGGTTGTTTTCAAAAATGGTTAAAAGAAAAAGGCAAGTTAGGTGGACAACATAAAATTCCTAGGTTATCCAATGAAAGAAAATATTTAGAAGAAATTAAAGCAATCAATAATCAAATAATAAACTAAGATTATATTTGCTGAATCTTGATCTAATAAATAAAATAAATGAGCATGAATTTACTGAATGGAAAAGTGGCCATTGTAACCGGCGCTGCAAGAGGAATTGGGGCGGCTATAGCATTAAAATTAGCGGAGCAGGGTGCGCATATTGCTTTTACTTATGTAAGTGATAGCAGTGCCCAAAAAGCAAATGACTTGGTGGCCCAAATAGAAAAATTGGGCGTAAAAGCAAAAGCATATCAAGCCAACGCTGGTGAATTTGCTGCATGTGAAAGCTTGGTTAATGATGTGGTTGCTAGTTTTGGAACCGTTGATATTTGTGTAAACAATGCGGGTATTTCCAAAGACAATTTACTGTTGCGTATGACCCCTGAACAATGGGACGAAGTAATGGAAACCAATTTAAAAAGCGTATTTAATATGACCAAGCAGGTGATACGTCCTATGATGAAAGCAAGAAGCGGTAGTATTATTAATATGAGTTCGATTATAGGAATAAGAGGCAACGCTGGACAAAGTAGCTACGCAGCAAGTAAAGCAGGCATCATTGGCTTTACAAAATCCATAGCAGCAGAAATTGGCAGTAGAAATATACGTTGCAATGCCATAGCACCTGGATTTATTGAAACCGATATGACCCATTATTTAAATGAAGGAGAAGCCGGAAAAGCTTTTTTAGATAAAATTCCATTGGGTCGTTTTGGTAAAGCAGAAGAAATTGCAAACACCACTTTATTTTTAGCAAGTGATTTAAGTAGTTATATCACCGGACAAGTAATTAGTGCTTGTGGTGGTTTAAATATTTAACTTTTTAAACAGAACATATTTAATGCTACAGACAAAAAAGGATCAACAAATGTTGATCCTTTTTTTATTAAACGTTTTTTATAAAATTAAATTCTTGCGTCAATTTGAGTTTTAAGTTCGGTATAAATGCTTTCTACCGTACCCTCCCCTTTTATTGCAACCACTTTATTAAACTGCGCATAATAAGTAGCCACCGCAGTTGTTTTGTCATGGTATTCTTGAATTCTAGCTCGGATCACCGTTTCGTTGGTATCATCAGTTCTGCCGGAAGTAGCACCGCGGCCTAATAATCTTTTTACCAATTCTTCCTCACCAACTTCTAAAGCAAGCACTACATTAATTTCGGTACCCTTTTGTTGCAATAAAGCATCCAACGCAATACACTGTGCAGTTGTTCGCGGGAAACCATCAAATAAAAATCCTTTTGCTTCTGGATGTGCATTCATAAAATTATCTACCATGCCAATCACCACCTCATCTGGTACCAATTGTCCAGCGTCCATAAAAGTTTTAGCCTTTAATCCAAGTGGCGTTTGATTGGTGATTTCGGATCTCAATAAATTACCTGTTGAAAGGTGTTGCAAGCCATTGGCAGCAATAATGTTTTCACTTTGTGTTCCTTTGCCGCTTCCTGGAGGGCCAAATAAGATTAAATTGAACATAGGGAGGTGTTGGATTCAAAGATAACGAACTCACTTAAATTTAAATAGAATCTTAGAAACAAAATCTAAACAATTAATCTGAATACTTGTTAGTATTTTTATACAACAATAAAAGATATGTTTAAACTACTTTGTTTTATGACACTAATCAGTTTGTCGGCATGTGCACAAAGTCCGGCTAAACAAAAAAAAGATACCCTTATGGAAAAAAAGAATCCCTATTATGATCCTAACAGAAAAGACGCGGTAGTAGTTTCGGACGATGTATGGAAAAACATATTAAGTCCCGAAGTATATGAAGTTGCAAGACAAAAAGGAACGGAGCGCCCTTTTACAAGTGCTTTTGAAAATAGTAAGGAAGTGGGTACTTTTCATTGTGCAGTTTGTGGCAATCCACTTTTTAAGAGCAACGCTAAATTTGAAAGCGGATGTGGCTGGCCTAGTTTTTTTGAACCCATCAGCAAAGAAGCAATTATTTATTTGCCCGATAATTCACATGGCATGGTTCGTACCGAAGTGGAATGTGGCAAATGTAAAGCACATTTAGGTCATGTATTTGAAGATGGACCAAAGCCTACCGGATTAAGATATTGTATAAATGGCGTAGTGCTTTCTCTAGAAAAATGATGACACAAAAGGCAGTTTGTATTGCACCACTTGATTGGGGATTGGGTCATGCAACAAGGTGTATCCCATTGATTCGCGCCTTTGAATCACTGGATTATAAAATTTATATTGCTGCCGAAGGCAAACACGAAATTATATTAAAAGAAGCCTTTCCTCATGCCACTTTTTTATCCTTGCAAGGCTATCGAATTTGGTATACAAAAAAGGGGTTTTTTTTTATACCTGGCATTATTTTACAAATTCCAAAAATTATAAAGGCCATCTTCAAAGAATATTTTTGGTTAAAAAAGGTAGCTAAAAAATATCAATTTGACTTAGTTGTTTCAGACAATCGTTTTGGTTTTTTTCATAAAAAAATAAAAAGTGTTTTTATTACACACCAACTTGAACTGCAAACACCCTTTGGATGGAGTACACGCTTAAATCAAATCATTACCTATAAAATTTTAAAAAATTATAGTGCTTGTTGGATAGCAGATATGAAGCCACCCCATAATTTATCGGGAATATTGGCGAATCCCAAAGTATTACCAAGTATGCCTATATGGTATATGAATTGTTTAGCTCGATTACAGGAAAATGATAAAATAGATACCCAAAACAAAATAAGCACCATACAATTTTTAGGAATTGTTTCGGGACCAGAACCACAAAGAACATTACTTGAAAATATATTATGGGAACAAGGCAATACATTGGATAAGCCATTTACCATTATTGCAGGTTTACCAAATAATAAATTGTATAATAAAATAACAACAAAGGGCGCATTGTATCATCATTTAAACGAATCGGCTTTAAAAGATGAAATTAACAAAGCGGAATATATTATTTGTAGAGGTGGTTATACCACCTTAATGGAAATGATTCCATTTGGTAAAAAATTAATTTTAATTCCAACACCTGGACAAACAGAACAAATTTATTTAGCAAAATATTGGCAAGCAAAAAAATGGGCCATTTCTTTTGAGCAAAAATATTTTGATTTACCATCAGCAATAAAAGCAGCAAGTGAATTTGATTACCAAACGCCGCCTTTTATTTTATTTAACAAAGAGGCTTTAGCAAATGAATTAAAGCGTTTATCTTTATAATATGTCGGTTCAAAAAAACAATATTGTTGATTTTATAAAGGGTAGCGACCCTTACATTTTATTGGATGTAAGAAGTCCTGCCGAGTTTGAACATGCACATATTCCAGGCGCACACTCCATACCTTTATTTGACAATGAACAAAGAGCAATAGTAGGCACAACTTATAAAAAACAAAGTAGAGAAGAAGCAATAAAAATAGCCCTTCCTTTTTTTGGATCTAAAATGAAGGAGATGGTTGAAAAAGTAGAAACAATTAGTAAAGATTATGAACAGATCAATAAAGTTAAACCCATTGTTTATGTTCATTGCTGGAGAGGGGGCATGCGCAGTGCAGCAGTAGCGTGGTTATTAGATTTATATGGATTAAAAGTAATTCAATTGCAAGGCGGATATAAAGCATATCGCAATTGGGTGATTGAACAATTTAATAAAGCTTATTCCTTAAAAGTATTGGGCGGTTTTACGGGTTCGGGCAAAACCGAAACACTTCAAGCATTGGCTGCAAATGGAAAGGCAGTGATTGATTTAGAAAATTTGGCCAAACACAAGGGATCTGCCTTTGGTGCACTGGGTCAAGGTGCTCAACCTACTCAAGAAATGTTTGAAAATTTATTAGCAACTGCATTATACAAAGTATCATTAAAGGATGAAAAAATTTGGTTGGAGGATGAAAGCCAAAGAATAGGAACAGTGATGATTCCAAATGAATTTTTTATTCAAATTAGAAATAGTACCTGTTATTTTTTAAATATTCCTTTTGAAGAACGCCTTGCATTTATTGTGAAACAATATGGACATTTTAATGCATTCGCGCTAATTGAAGCAAGTGTTAGAATTCAAAAAAGATTAGGTGGGCTAGAAACAAAAAATACCATCAAAGCCATTGAAGAAGGGGATATTAATTTAGCTTTTTCTATTTTATTAAAATATTATGATAAATGGTATAACAAATTTTCTAAGGCTGAAAAAAATAATGATAAATCAGATACACATTTAAAAAATATTGAATGGTTAGAAGCAAGTAAAGTAGATCCAGTAACAAATGCAAAATTGTTAAGTAGTTTGTAAAATGGATGGTTTACTTTTGCTCAATTCAATTTTATGCAACGATTAATTGCTTGGTGGTACTTTACTGTGCGGGGTTGGAAAATAGAAGGTCAATTTCCTTTTGAAATAAAGAAATCTATTTTAGTGGTTGCGCCACATACACATGCTTTTGATTTTTTTTTAGGTCTTGCTATTAGAAAAAAAATGCACCTTGATTTCATTCACTTTTTAGGTAAGAAGGAATTATTTAAAGGCCCTTTGGGTTATATTTTAAGAAAATTAGGTGGCTACCCCGTGGAAAGGGCTAAAAACAACAACCAAGTTGAGCAGGTTGTTAAAATTTATAATCAAAATGAGCGTTTTCACATTGCCATATCCCCCGAAGGAACCCGGAAAAAAGTAAGTCGCCTAAAATCCGGATTTTACCATATTGCCAAAAATGCCGATGCAGCCATTATTATGGTTGCCCTTGATTTTGAGCATAAAAAAGTGATTTTTGCCCCTCCTTTCAAGATAAGTGGGGACGAAAACAGCGATAAGCAAAAAATTGTTGGGTTTTTTAAGGGTATTTTGGGGTATATACCCGCCAATAGCATCACGGAAGACATTGAGAACTAATTGTTAATTTTTTTAATAATTGTTTTGTTCCTCAAGCCTATATTAGTATTTTTGTCAAGGCCGTTGGCCATTTTATTCATTTAAATAAATAAATAGTATGAAAAGTAGAATTTTTTTAGCGCTTGCGATAGTTAGCATTGGTGCTTATTCTTGCGTTAGTCCTAAAAAATTACAAGAAAAGGATGACAAACTTGCTCAATTAAATGGAGCTTACACCGAATTGCAAGGCAAATTACGCGATGCACAAGATGCACTTAATAAATGCAAAACAGATGCAGAAAAAAATGCAGACAAAACAAAATCTATGCAAGGCGTAGTGGATGACTTAAACAAACAAATTGAATTTTTAAAAGCAAATAACAATGTTGTTTTAAGTCAATTAAAAGACATGTCTGTAGTAACAGGTGCACAAGCAGAAAGTATCAAAAAATCTTTAGACAATATTGGTGCTAAAGACTTATATATCCAAGGTTTACAAAGCACAATGGCTCGTAAAGATTCTATCAACATGAATTTGGTGATGAACTTGAAAGGTGCCATTGGTGATTTAAGCGATGGCGATATCAACGTTAAAGTTGATAAAGGTGTTGTTTATGTAGACATCTCTGACAAATTATTATTCAAAAGCGGAAGCTTTGAAGTAACAGCTCAAGCTAAAACAGTTTTAGGTAAAGTTGCTAAAGTATTGGCTGCTCAACCAGAAATTGAATTTATGGTAGAAGGCCACACGGATTCTAAGCAATTGACGGGATCTGGTGTAATTGAAGACAACTGGGATTTATCTGTAAAGCGTGCTACTACTGTAGTGCGTGTTTTACAAGATACTTACCATTTAGATCCTAAGCGTATGACTGCCGCTGGTAGATCTGAATACCTTCCTTTGACTGACAACAGCACTCCAGAAGGAAGAGCTAAAAATAGAAGAACAAGAATTGTAATCTTACCTCAATTAGATCAATTCTTTAAATTATTAGAGAAGAAGTAATTGTTAAATTTATCGGCCCTTTCATAAATGTAGGGCCTCAAATTATAACCTCTATTTGATTTTTTCGGCGCCCTCATAAACGAGGGCGCCGATTTTATTTTATATAAAATCTCATCCGCATCTTCTTCCCATTTTTAGTTTTCCACCTTGTCCCTTTTTGAAGCAAGGAGTGTTATCTTCGCCTAATGCAACAAGCGTATTTAAACGGATTAAACGAAAGACAAAAAGAGGCAGTAGAACATTTAAATGGCCCCTTGATGATTATTGCTGGGGCAGGTAGTGGAAAAACAAAAGTATTAACTTCACGCATTGCACATTTAATGTTTAGTGGGGTGGATTCTTTTAACATCCTTGCCCTTACTTTTACCAACAAAGCTGCTGCAGAAATGAAAGAGCGTGTCGAAAAAGCGCTTGGCAATACAGAAGCAAGAAACTTATACATAGGCACTTTCCACAGCGTGTTTGCGCGCATATTAAGAGCAGAAGCTTCAAAGCTGGGTTATCCGCAAAGCTTTACCATATATGATTCAGATGATTCTAAATCCGTATTAAAGCAGGTTATTAACGATATGGGTTTAGATGATAAATTATACAAACCTAATATTGTATTAAACAGAATTTCAAGTGCAAAAAATGCTTTGATTGGTCCAGGAGAATATGCCATGGATAATTTTTTAAAGCAAGAAGATGCGAGAAGCAATCGTCCACAAATTGCAGAAATTTATGCAAGCTATGTTGCCCGTTGTTTTAAAAGTGGGGCCATGGATTTTGATGACTTGTTGTTTAAGATGCATGAACTTTTACGCGACTTTCCCGAAGTATTACACAAATACCAACATAAGTTTAAATACATTTTAATTGATGAGTATCAGGATACCAATCCGGTACAATATCAAATTGCAAAATTATTAGCAGCTGTTCATGAAAATTTATGTGTGGTGGGAGACGATGCACAAAGTATTTATAGTTTTCGCGGTGCGACCATTGAAAACATTTTACAATTTCAAAAAGATTATGATGATGTGAAATTGGTTAAGCTAGAACAAAATTATCGAAGTAGTAAATCCATTATCGAAGTTGCCAATCAGGTCATTAAAAATAATAAAGGACAAATTCCTAAAGAATTGTGGACAGATAATGAGGAAGGTGACAAGATTAAGTTGGTGCGCACCATGACAGACAACGAAGAAGGAAAATTTGTGGCAGACGCTATTCAAGAAAATAAATTAAGAAATCATTTTTACAATAAGGACTTTGCTATTTTATATCGGACCAATGCTCAATCAAGGTCCTTTGAGGAAAGCTTAAGACGGACAGGCATTGCTTATAAGATATATGGTGGACTTAGTTTCTATCAAAGAAAGGAAGTAAAAGATTTTATTGCCTACCTACGATTGATTGCAAACACAAAAGACGAGGAAGCGTTAAAAAGAATCATCAACTACCCGGTTAGGGGCATAGGAAAAACAACTGTTGAAAAATGTCTTGTTTTAGCTAGTGAAAATAATATTACTTTTTTTGAAGTCTTAGAAAAAGCAAAAAGTTTTGGATTTAAAGCAGGTACACTTACCGCAATTGATGAGTTTGTAACCATGATTAAATACTTTCAAAATCAATTGACTAAACACAATGCTTCAGATGTGGCGGTGCAAGTAGGTAAACATACTAATATTGTAAAAGAATTATTTAATGATAAAAGTACAGAAGGGTTGGCGCGGTATGAAAACGTGCAGGAATTATTAAACTCCATCAAAGAGTGGACGGAAAGCCCAAGCAACGAAGATGGAGAATTAGGTGATAAAAGCCTTGGATCTTATCTACAACAAATTACGTTGATCACAGATGCAGATAATGATAATAATAATGAAGACACTGTTAAATTGATGACGGTACATGCTGCAAAGGGTTTGGAATTTGATTGTGTATTTGTTGTAGGATTGGAAGAAACATTATTTCCTAGTGGGATGAGTGTAAATACAAGAGAAGAATTGGAAGAAGAAAGGCGCTTGTTTTATGTAGCCGTAACAAGAGCAAAAAAACACTTATGGCTATCTTATGCCAACTCAAGATACCGTTTTGGGCAATTGGTACAAAACGATCCAAGTAGGTTTATTGACGAAATGCCCGAAGACCAATTAGATAAATCAAGTGCAGGAGGTGGGGCACGCAATCAAAGCAGTGGCTGGGGTTCTGCCTATGACCGTATGCAAGGCGGCAACAATAAGGGGTGGCAGGAACAAAGGCCCAATAAACCAACAGCTTCAAGCAAACCAACATATATGCCTGTGGTACCACCAAGTACGTTAAATAAAAATCATATTCCATCGGCAAACTTTTCCGCAGCAGACCCATCGGCATTAGAAGCAGGTATGAAAGTAGAACATCAAAAATTTGGATTTGGCGTCATCAAAGAAATTGAGGGGTCTGCCCACAACCCCATTGCTATTATATTATTTGACACCAATGGCGAAAAAAAGATTATGCTCAATTATGCCAAATTAAGCATCATACCTTCTTAGTAGTGCCCAATTAGGGATAAAAAGTCCCTTACTGGTTTTTCGATATCGGAAAAATAAAACCCCACACATATCAATAGAGTCAATTGGCCGCTATTTTGATTATTTTTGTATAATAAATAATGGATTATGATTACCACTGGAAATACAATTGTAAGTATCTATACCGAAATGACACCTAACCCTGAAACAATGAAGTTTGTGGCCAACAAACTATTGTATCCAGGAAAGAGTATTGATATAGCAGATGAAAGTCAAGCTACCCCTTCGCCATTGGCAAAGGAATTGTTTAGTTTTCCTTTTATTAAAAGTGTTTTCATTGCGAGCAACTTTATCACTTTAACAAAAAGTGCAGACACAGATGAGTGGCAGGATGTAATACCAAATATTAAAACTTTCTTAAAAGAATATTTAGAAAATGGGGGCATGGTTGTGAACGAGGAAGAAGTAGCAAAAATTAAACAAGGAGCAACCAACACAGTACACGCTGATGATGATGATATTGTAAAACGTGTAAAAGAATTATTAGAGAATTACGTGAAGCCTGCTGTTGAAATGGACGGTGGCGCGATTCAATTTAAAAGTTATAACGACGGTATTGTAAACTTAATGTTACAAGGCTCTTGTAGTGGTTGCCCTTCTAGCATGGTCACCTTAAAAGCGGGTATTGAGGGAATGATGAAAAGAATGATTCCAGAAGTAAAAGAAGTAGTAGCCGAAGCAGAATAGGTTTTATTTAATTTCTTATTTTATAAATAAAAGAAAAAGGGGCTAAAAAAATTTAGCCCCTTTTTTATGTATAGTCTTTTTATTTTTACTACTCCCATCCACCACCTAATGATTTATATAAATTGGTGATTGCATTATACTGCTGGGTTTTAATATCGATTAATTCTAATTTAGCACTAAGGGCATCGCGTTGAGCTGTTAAAACTTCTAAATAATTGGCTTTCGCATATTTAAATAGTTCGGCAGAAACGTCTACTGAAGCATTCAAGGCATTCACTTCTTTGGTTTTAATTTGATAAGAAGCTTGTAAATTTTTGACATTGGAAACCTGATTGGTTACTTCAATAAAACCATTTAAAATTGTTTTTTGATATTGATAAGCGGCTTCAATTTGTAAGGCATTGGCATTTGCAAATGCTGCTTGTATCGCAGTTTTATTAATAATAGGACCTGCAACATCTGCAATCAAAGAATACATGATAGATTCAGGAGCTCTAAATAAATACTTTGGTTTAAAAGCTTCTAATCCAATACTTGATCCAATATTTAAACTAGGATAAAACTCAGCTTGTGCTACTTTCACATCCAGCTTGGAAGCTATTAAAGCCAATTCTGCCTGTTGTATGTCAGGTCTGTTTTTTAATAATTGTGATGGTATGCCTACTTCAAGCGTTGCTGGAAGAGGTTGTGTAAATCCTTCACTCACTTCAATTTTTTGAGGATATCTTCCCAATAATAAGTTTAATTTATTTTCCGTCTCTGTAATGTTTTGTAACAAATTAAATTGTTGATTCTCTGCATTGTGCACCAAGGCCTCAAATTGTTTTACAGCCAACTCCGTAACTACTGAAGCTTCTTTTTGTGCTTTTACTACCTCTAATTGTTTGTGTTGTAAATCAATAGCCTCTTTGATTATATTTAGTTGTGCATGCAAGCCAACCAATTCATAATAACTATTGGCAACCTCTGCAATTAAATTAGTCGTCACCCATTTTTTTCCTTCTACAGAACTTAAATAATTGGTGAAAGCCGATTTTTTTGCAGTCTTTAATTTTCCCCAAATGTCAGCCTCCCAACTTGCTTGAAAACCAAATTGAATATTGGTCAATGCTTCGGGAACACCTTGCCCTGGAGTGATATCAGCGCTTGCATCTCCCGCTCCCTGTGAAGTGTACCTTCCTACTTTTTCAACACCCATCCCAAATCCAGCATTAACAGTTGGTAATAATTTACCACTTGCAAATAGTACTTTACTTTTTGCAATTTCAATCTCTTGAATAGTCATCAATACATCCAAATTATTATGGACTGCCGTATCAATTAATGCAACTAATTTAGGGTCATTAAAAAATGGCTTCCAAGCAATTTTTGCAGCATTGCTCGTATCCGTTGCGCCAAGATAAGTAGCCGGAAGCGTTGCTGTTTTTGTAGCTTCAATTGCTTTGGGAGCAGTACAACTAAATATGAATGCACTACCAATTAAACTACAAAATATAGTTGCTAAATTTTTATTCATGTTCAATTTTTTTTATGATCTCTCCAATCTCATCTTTAATAGTGTGTTTTGGTACCCTTGCAAATAAATAATATAAACCCGGAACCACAACAACGCCAAATAAGGTTCCAAATATCATACCTCCGGCAGTGGCTGCTCCAATGGTTCTGTTACCAACTGCACCAGGACCTGTTGCAAAAACCAAAGGAATTAAACCAGCAATAAATGCAAAAGAAGTCATTAAGATAGGCCTTAATCTAGCAGCAGCTCCTTCTATCGCAGCTTGTAATTTAGGAACACCTGCTCTTTGTCTTTGTAAAGCAAATTCAATAATTAAAACCGCATTTTTTCCCAATATACCTATCAACATCACCATGGCAATTTGTGAATAGATATTGTTTTCAAGCCCAAGTGTTTTTAAGAAAAGGAAGGCGCCAAAAATACCGGTAGGTAATGATAAAATCACCGGCAGTGGTAATATAAAACTATCATATTGTGCAGATAATACTAAATACACAAATACAAGAGAGATGATAAAAATATAAAGGGTTTGATTTCCTTTACCCACTTCGTCAATTGATATACCCGCCCAGTCAATACCAAAACCCTTGAGTAGTTTTTCATTGGCTACCTGCTTAATGGCTTCAATGGCTTGACCACTACTATAGCCAGGTGCTGGAGAACCACTTAATTCTGACGAATTAAACATATTATGTCTTGTGATTTCATCTAAACCATAAACTTTTTGCATTGTGATAAATGACGAATAAGGAACCATTTCGCCTCGATCATTTTTGACATACATTTTTAAAACATCCTCTGGCTTAGCCCTGTATTGAGGCAATGCTTGTACCATCACCTTGTATTGTCTATCAAATTTGATAAAGTTAGTTGCGTAATTACTTCCGATTAAAGTAGAAAGTGTATTCATTGCATTGTCAATACTAACTCCTTTTTGTTGTGCTTTGTCATTATCCACATTTAAAACATACTGCGGGAAACTTGCGTTGTAAAAACCAAAAACAGCACTTAATTCAGGTCTTTTGTTTAAGTCATCTACAAATTGCTTATTCACGGTTTCCATTTTCTTATAATCACCGCTTCCTGCTTTGTCTAAAAGTCTTAGCTCAAAGCCCCCTGCAGCACCATATCCTGGCACAGCTGGTGGAGGAAAAAATTCAATCGTTGCACCTTTGATGTCTTTTGTTTTTTCTTCTAACATCTTCATTATTTCTGCTAAAGAATGTTTTCTTATACTCCAATCTTTTAAATTAATAAGTGCTGTTCCGGAATTCGCGCCTGTACCTTCGGTTAAAATTTCAAAACCAGCGGTTGTAGAAACAGACTCAACATCTTCCATACTACTCGCTACTTTTTGAATTTGTGATAAAACCGCATCGGTTCTTTCAAGGGTAGAACCAGCAGGTGTAGAAATTAAACAATAAAATACACCCTGGTCTTCGTTTGGAATAAATCCTGTTGGTACACTATTACTAATACTCCAAGTACCAATACAAAAAGCAATTAAAATGCCAAAAGTGATTACTTTTCTATTTAAAATATGCGCAATTAAATTTTTATACCTACCCTGTAAATTTTTAAAGCAATTGTTAAATGCTTTTATAAAACGATTAATTGGGGTACGTTTTTTCTCAACACCATGCGTATTTTTTAACAACATCGCACAAAGTGCAGGTGTAAAAGTTAAAGCCACAATTCCCGAAAGAATAATAGCAGTTGCCATGGTTACCGAAAACTGTTTATAAAAAATTCCCACTGGACCCGACATAAAAGAAGCAGGAATAAACACTGCAGCCATAACCAAAGTGATGGCAATAATGGCTCCACTAATTTCACTCATTGCTAAGATGGTTGCTGCTTTAGGTGTCAAATCAAACTCTTCCATTTTTGCATGCACTGCTTCTACTACTACGATGGCATCATCTACTACTATACCAATCGCCAGCACCAAAGCAAAAAGCGTAATGAGGTTTAAGGAAATGCCAAATAATTGCATAAAAATAAACGTACCAATTAAGGATATGGGAACCGCAATGGCCGGTATGAGGGTAGATCTTAAATCTCCCAAAAATAAAAATACCACAATGCCCACTAAGATAAATGCCTCGAGTAAAGTATGTAATACTTTTTCTATAGAAGCATCTAAGAATTTAGAAACGTCATAGCTTAATTCATAGTCCATCCCTTTGGGGAAGGAGGTTTTTTTAATTTCTTCAAGTTTATCTTTAATATTTTTAATCACCTCACTTGCATTGCTTCCATAAGATTGTTTAATCATAATAGCAGCAGCAGGTTTTCCATTCATCTTAGAATACAAATCATAATAAGAGCTACCAAATTCTACATCCGCTACATCTTTAATTCTTAAAGTTTGTCCGTCTGGACTTGATCTTATAATAATGTTTTCATATCCCTCTTTGGTGCTAAACCTACCAGGATATTTTAATACATATTGAAATGTTTGTGCTTGCTTTCCAGAGCTCTCACCCGTTTTACCCGGAGCCGCCTCCAAATTTTGTTCATCAATTGCAGTTTGTATTTCGTCAGCTGATACATTATAAGCCAGCATTTTATCGGGTTTTAACCAAACACGCATTGCGTATTCTCTATTACCCAAGATATCAGCAAATCCAACACCGTCTACTTTTTTTAATTCTGTTAATAAATTTATATCTGCAAAATTGTACAAGAAGTTAACGTCCAAATTAGTGTCTTTACTAATTAAGTTTACATACATTAACATATTGGACTCTTCCCTAGAAATTTTGATCCCCTCTTTAACTACCTGCGGTGGTAATTTGTTGTTTACTGCAGCAACCCTGTTTTGAACGTTTACAGAGGCAATATTTGGATCGGTACCTAAATTAAAAACCACCGTTATTAAACAGGTTCCGTCATTTCCAGCATCTGATGCAATATATTTTACACCAGGAATTCCATTCAATGCACGTTCTAAAGGAATCACCACCGCCTTAATCATTAATTCGGCATTGGCGCCAGGATATTCTGCTACAATATTTACTTTTGGAGGAGAAATGGAAGGAAACTGTGTAACAGGTAATTTAAGTAAGGATAATCCTCCTAATAATAAAATGACCAATGAAATTACAATCGAAAATACCGGTCTACTTATCAGTTTTTTAATCATGATCTTTAATTATTTATTTGATAAGGCTGCTCTTGCTGCAATGAATGAGGTTTCAACAGGTTCATTTTCTTTAACGCTTTGAATACCTTCATAAATAATTTTATCATCAACCGAAAGTCCGCTCTCCACCACATACATATTGGTAAGCTTTTGACTAATGTTAATTAATCTAGCCCTTACTATATTTTTATTGTCAACTACATATACATAAGTTTTGTCCTGTAGTTCAAAGGTTGATTTTTGTGGAATGATGAGGGCATTTTTTAAAGAGATGTTAAGTTGAACCCTTCCTGTTTCTCCATGCTTTAACAAATAATCTGGGTTAGGAAATTTAGCCCTAAATGCAATACTTCCCGTGTTCTTATCAAATTCACTTTCAACCGTTTCAATCACGCCATCATATTGGTGAACTTGATTATTGGCTAATATTAATTTAACTTTTTTGTTATCTTGATTAGCATTTGTTTTGTAGTTTAAATATTCTAATTCAGAAACATTAAAATACGCATACACTTCTTTGTTATTAGAAAGTGATGTCAAAAGAGTTCCTTCGTCAATTAAACTTCCAGCCTTAAATTTAAGTCTGTCAACAATTCCATCATAAGGTGCAGTAATTTTTGTATAGCTTACATATAACTCAGCCATGGCTTCTTCGGCCTTTGCTCCGTCTAATTTTGCAATGGCCATTGTTAATTCTGAAGGAGAAACAATATTTTTTTCGGCTAAGGATTTTGTATTTTGCAATTCTACCTCTGCTTTTCTTACTTCGGCCTTTGCTTTTAACAACTCAGCTTCGTATTCTCTTGGTCTAATGGTAAACAACAATTGTCCAGCCTTTACTTTTTGACCTTCATCAACATTTATTTTTTCTATAAAGCCTTTAACCTTTGCCCTAATTTCTACATTTTGCAAAGACTGAATTTCTGCAACATATTCTTTAGAGATAGCAGTGTCTATTAGTAATGGATTGGTAACGGTGAACTTACCAGTCGTTTCCTTGGTTTCAACCTTTGATTTGCAGGCTGCTAAACTTATAACCGCAAAAACAATCATTAACAACTTTCTTGGATTCATAACAATTTTAATATTTAGAGAAAAAATTTAAAGCGTATTCGTAGATTAATAATTACAATAAAGTAATAATTAGTTTTAAGGAGGAGCAATGTCCTCAGATTATAAATTTAAATGCGAAATACACTCCATAAAATATAAAGCGGATTGGTTATGCGCTCCAATGGAATGTTGAGATCATTTAATTTAATGATGAATTTATCATTGGTCAAATGATGCGTTGAAAATTGATTTACTAATACTACATCATCCATATTAGTGGGATGCTCGGCATCAAAAACATCATCATCGTCATCATCCACATCCAAAAATAAACCATCGCTTATGATACTAGGCGTAATGGGATGACTAATTGCATTTTTAATACACAATGTATTGTCTTTATTATTATGAAAAGTATTATGAACCAAGGCTTTAGAGGCCATTGGAAGCATAATTACCAACATAACAAAAATTCCAATCAAATACTTTTTCATATTCTTTTCAAATATACGAAACAAGACTTACTCAAGCACTTCTTTAACAAGTTTTAGTAAATCATAATTTTCCTAATTCGAAAACCTACATTATAAATTTGGAATCTTCTTTTAAAAAGTTACGCCAAACTGTAAACCCAAACCAATAGACGCTGGGGCATTGTTACCAAACCTTGCGGGTAAGGGGATTGAAAACCAATAACTATTGGCTTTTGTTTTATAAAATACTTTATTAAATATTAAATTTCCTCCATAACGACCCCCTGTTTCAAAAGCTGCCCTGGTAAGTATATTAAAACCATTGGGGTACCTAAAAATTAAACCCGGCTGAATAGATAAATTACTTGTTTTTGTTACCCCTTTTGATGAATTTAAAGTAGGTACAATTTCAATACTATATGCAAGATGATCTGATTTTATTAAATTAATACCTATTGGAAAACCTACAGTATAGCTATGATCAAAATTATAAACTGGTAAATTGGATGATAAGGTTACAATAGGGTGGCTAACACTAAAGTATGCGGCCACTTTTGGATAACCTGTATTTGTTTGGGCATATAAACTTGAGTAACTAATAAAAACAACAAAAAAGAGTAAAAATTTATTTCTCATATTAAAAATTAAACTTTAAAATTAATATTATTTGTATAGATAGTAGATTACCAAATTGTTAGCATTAAAAAGGGGACTCAACATCCTGTGTTCCTGAGTCCCCTTTTTATTTTACTTATTTTATTTATAGTTTGCCATACAATGCACGTAATTTTTCACGAGTCATTATTTGTTCCCAATTTTTTCCCAAAGCGTTTTCCCATAAAGGTTTCATTCCAAGTGATACATCAATCATAGCGTCAAATTGTGCCTCGGTTAAGTCCGCACAAATGCCCGTTGGAATATCAATATTATTTTTGGCGACCATATATTTAAATTCTTTTACACCCGCTGGATAATATTCCTCCAAATGATTCATCACAATACAATTTCCAATGCCATGCTTGGTGCCCAATAAAAAACTCAATCCATAACTCACCGCATGTGCAACACCCACTTGACTATAGGCAATACTCATTCCTCCGGCATAAGAAGCCATCATTAATTGTTCATCACTTTCGTCATCCCATTTTTCTTTTTCAACAAATACTTTTCTACAAAGCTCCAATGCTTTTTCACCATAGCTTCTACTAAATTCATTCAAGTACGTTCCCTCTAATGATTCAATGCAGTGAATATAACAATCCATACCAGTATAAAAACGTTGATTTACGGGTGCGTTTTTTACCAATTCTGGATCTAATATAATTTGTGTGAAGGGTGTAAAATCAGAATTCATACCAAGTTTACGTACTGGCCCTGTTAATACGGTTGTTCTACTTACCTCAGCACCCGTACCACTCAAAGTAGGAATACCCACTTTAAAAACACCTGCTTGTTTGACCAAATCCCAACCTTGATAATCAGCTGATGAACCCGGATTGGTCATCATCAATGAAACGGCCTTGGCTAAATCCATAGCAGATCCTCCACCAATACCAATGATACCGCTTACTTCCCCAAACTCGGCTTTTAATTCGGCAGCAATAGCATCAACTTGTTTTGTTTTTGGCTCATGCGTTACATCTACATATATAATTTTATCTTTTCCCCTAAGCGGTATACGAGATGCCAATGGCTTTCCAGCAAAAAAATGATCTAAGAAAAAAATCATTGGAAAGTCTGCTTTCCTGCGCGGTGCTAAAATTTCATCTAATTGATTAAACGCCCCACGACCATAAACTACATAGTCTACTAGTTTTAAATTCTTAAACTGCATAACAAATTTTTATTGTACTAATTTCTTTTGTAAGTCCTCCAAAGATACACCTTTTGTTTCTGGCACTTTGGTTAAAATCCAAACCAATTGCAAAGCCATCATCACCGCAAAAAATGCAAAAATAGGCCAAGGGTTATTTTTAAAAATACCATGGTCTTTGTCTAAAAATACAGGTGTAATAAGTGTAATAATTGCTGCAAATACCCAATGAATACTTGCCCCAAAAGCCTGACCCCTTGCACGAACCGGTGTTGGAAATATTTCAGAAATTAATACCCATATTACAGCACCTTGACCAATTGCATGTGAAGCGATAAACAACAATAAAAATGTCAACATAAAAATGGGTGCTCCGCCCGTGTAAAAACAATATGCTACCATTAATAAACTAATGATATAGCCAAAAGAACCTATAATTAATAGTGTTTTTCGTCCAATACGATCAATTAACCATAAACCCACAAATGTAAAAATTAAATTCATCATGCCTAATGAGATAGAGCTTAATAATGAATTGTCTTTTGGAAATCCTGCTGATTCTAAAATTCGAGGTGCGTAATATAATAAGAAATTAATGCCTGATGCTTGATTAAAAAAAGCTACAAAAAATGCGATTGAAATAATTTTTTTATGTTGTTTAGTAAAAAGCGCAACTGCTCCATGTGCTTTTTCTTTTTCGTCAGATATTTTTATTTCTTGAATAGTTGCATCAATTTCATCAACGCCAATTTCTTTTAAAGTTTTTCTTGCACCCTCTTCGTCATTTTTAACAGATAGCAACCATCTTGGGCTTTCGGGTATACCCATGGTCATTAATGTATAAATTAAGGAAGGAATCAATAATACTGCTAACATCCAGCGCCAATCATTGTTACCCCCAAAACCTTTTAATAAATAATTAGAGAAATAGGCGATTAAAATACCAAAGACAATATTAAATTGATACATGCCTACTAATTTTCCACGATTATTTTTATTGGAGATTTCTGAAATATAAGTTGGGGCCGCAACCGATGAAATTCCAATAGCAATGCCACCAATAAGTCTAAAGAAAGAAAAGGTATAAGGATCCTGAGCCAATGCAGAACCAATGGCAGAAGCTATAAACATGATACCCAACCAAATCAATACTTTTTTACGACCATATTTTTCAGTGGGTGCACCTGCAAAAACTGAACCAATGACTGTTCCCCATAATGCCATAGACATGATAAAGAAACCATGAAAAAGTGGGGTTGTTTTCCATAATTCTTTAATGGTTTCATCGGCACCAGATATTACCACCATATCAAATCCAAAAATAAAACCCGCCAATGCGGCTACTACTGTTGATTGAAATAATTTTCCTTTATTCATTGAGTATGTATTTGCAATTATAAATTAGTGAAAGTTTTTGAGTATTTATTTAGGCTAGAACGAATTTTATTTTAACAAGGATGCTGCTTTGATTAAATCTTCGGGGGTGTCAATTTCTACACCCATATATTCTGTTACAACCATTCTAATTGAAACACCATTTTCTAAATAACGTAAGCATTCAATTTTTTCAACTTCCTCCAGTGGGGACATGGGCCAATTGGTAAAGTTTAATAGTGCTTGTTTTTTAAAAGCATACACGCCTATATGTTCGTAATATTTTGCTGCTGCAGCTTTATCTCTTGGATATGGAATGATACTTCGGGAAAAAAATAATGCATTGTTATTAATATCAACTGCCACTTTTACATAATTAGGATCTTCAATTAATTTTTGATTTGTTAACACTTGCATTAAAGAAGCGACTTGCACAGATGAATCCGAAAAAACAGCAATCACTTTTTGTAAGGGTTCTTTTTTAACAAAGGGTTCATCCCCTTGCACATTTACCACAATGTCAATGTCTAAATTTTCAATGGCTTCTGCAATGCGGTCTGAGCCACTTTCGTGTGTTCTTTGGCTCATAATAGCCTTGCCACCATTATCAACGATTTCATTAAAAATAATTTCGCTATCCGTTACCACATAAACTTCGTCAAACAATCCTGTAGCAAGTGTATTATCATAAGTATGTCTAATGACTGTTTTGTCGCCCAATTGTTGCATTAGCTTGGCCGGAAATCGGGTGGCTGCATAACGTGCAGGAATAAATGCACCTATTTTACTCATACTTAATAATCTGATTTTATGGTTTTATCAAAAGGCGCTTTTAACTGATACGCTAATGATTCATCTTTTGTATTATCCAAAACATCTAATCCATACACAATTTGATCCATGGGTGTATAGTTATAGGTTCCTAAAATTCTGTCCCAAAAAGAAAAAATATTTCCATAATTGCTATCTGTTTGCGGTCGCGTAATATGATGATGTATCCTATGCATATTTGGCGATACAATTATGAAACCAAATGTTTTATCAAACCACTTTGGTATATAAATATTTGCATGATTAAATTGTGTAAGCACCACACTTAAAGATTGATAGAGCATAACCATCCATATAGGCGTTCCTAAAATAAATACAGCCAATATTGCAAAGACTGCCCGTACCACCGATTCTCCAGGATGATGCCTATTGCCGGTGGTAGTATCTACATGCGTATCAGCATGATGGACCATGTGAAATTTCCACAAAAATTTTACTTTATGTTCTATCAGGTGTACTAAATAAGCACCTATAAAATCCAAAAGCAATAAACCAATGATACCTTCAACCCATGGAGACAATTGAATAACATGTAGTAAACCAAAGTTGTGGTCAACAGTCCAATCACAGGCTTTTACCATAATAAGAGCAAAGCCAAAATTGACAATGATGGTAGTAGCCGTAAAAAATAAATTGATACCCGCATGTTTAACCTTATTATACTTAAAATTAAATAAGGGTAGGGCAATTTCCACTAACCAAAAAAAAGTAATTCCACCTGCTAATAATAATGCGCGCTCTAGTGAACGGTGTTCAAGGGCAGTAAAAAAAGCTTTGATTGATTCAAGCATGCAATTGTTTTTAGTACATAAATGTAAATAAAAAACCCCACCCAATAATGGGCAGGATTTGTTTTTATAGGTACGGATTACACTTTAAAATTGAAGCGGCTATTAATTGTTTAACATTAATGGCATGACAAGCATTAAAAGGTCTTCACCGGGTGCTTGTTCTGATGGTTTAATCAAGCCCGCTTTGCTAGGCGTTGATAGTTCTAAATAAACATCGTCGGTATCTGCTGCATTTAACATTTCAATTAAAAACTTTGCATTAAATGCTATTTGAATATCTTCGCCTTGGTATTCACAACTCATGCGCTCATTTCCTTCAAAACTAAAGTCAATATCCTGCGCAGCCATTTGTAATTCATTGCCAGCGATATTTAAAGCTACTTGGTTGGTGCTTTTATTGCTAAATACATTTACACGACGTAATGCGTTTTGAAAATCGTGTTTATTTACGGTTAAACGATATGGATTATCGTTTGGTATTACTACTTTATAATCAGGAAAACGTGCATCAATTAAACGACAAATTAATTGTGTTGAACCATGATCTACAAATAAGTGATTGTTGTTATAACTAATGGTGATTGGATCATCATTATCGGGCAATGCGTTTTTTAATAAGTTTAATGGTTTTTTAGGAACAATAAAACTTGCATTTTGTGTTGCCTTTGCATCCGTTCTTTTATAGCGTACCAAACGATGCGCATCCGTGGCAACAAACTGAACACTGTCTTTTGATAATTCAAAAAACACACCTGTCATGGCAGGACGCAAATCGTCACCACTTACTGCAAACAACGTTTTATTGATTGCCGTTAAAAGTCCTGTGCTGGTCATCTTAAATCCAGAAGTGTCATCTGCTGTAGGCTCTTTTGGGAAATTATCAGGATTTTCACCCATTACTTTATACTTACCATTATCGCTTGTAATTTCTACTGCGTAATTTTTATCAATGTTAAAAGTTAAAGGTTGGTCTGCAATATTTTTTAAAGAGTCAATTAAAATTTTTGCAGGAATACACACGCGGCCATTGGCTTTGCTTTCTACTTCCATTTGCACACGCATTACTGTTTCTAAATCCGTGGCAACAATATTTAATTTTTTATCTTCTATTTCGAATAAAAAATCTTCTAAAATGGGCAACACCGTATTGGTATTAATAACACCAGAAATTTGTTGAAGGTGTTTTAAAAGAGAAGAGGAAGAAACAATAAATTTCATAGAATTTTTGTTGTTTGGCTTTTGAAAATATTCAAGTTTTTTAACTAGGGCAAACCTAATGTAAAATGTTAAGATTAAAAAGCTATTTTAGCACTACTTATTGACATAGATGAAAAAAAACAGCGTCGGCAAAGAGCAAGCTATACTTAGTATTCGTCATTTTTGCGCCTACCAAGAAAGGGCTCAACAAGAGGTAAGGGATAAGCTATATGAACTGGGTATGAGTAAACCAGAAGTGGAAGAAATTATTGCAGATTTAATCTCAGAAAATTTTTTAAACGAAGCGCGATTTGCCACTTCTTTTGCAGGTGGTCATTTTAGAATTAAGGGTTGGGGTAAATTAAAAATAAACCATGCATTGTATCAAAAAAAAGTAAGTGCTAATAATATAAAAATGGCTTTAAAAAGCATTGATGAAGCGGATTATAATGCAAAATTATTGGCACTGGCCATTAAAAAATGGAATAGTCTAAAAGGAGAAAAGGGATTGAGTAAAATGGCAAAAACGCAGGCTTTTTTATACCAGCGCGGTTTTGAACCAGCGCTCATACAGCCCATTTTGCAAAAATTAAACAAGCCCTGACCTTAAATTGTTTCTTATCTGGTTTTTGTATCTTTAATTCCTAAAGAAATACCGAGCGCGTGTCATCATTACATTTTTCATTGATTCAAAGCTCCCTTTTTTGGGAAGACAAAGCTGCCAATTTGGATATGTTGGGCCAAAAAATTAGGTCCATTAGTGAACCCACAGAAATTATTGTATTGCCCGAAATGTTTAATACAGGTTTTAGCATGCAACCCCAACAATTAAGTGAAACCATGGACGGGCCAACCATAGACTGGATGAGAAGATTATCGGCAGAAAAAAAAGCCATCCTAACTGGGTCTTTAATTATTGAAGAAAATGATAAGTATTATAATCGTTTAATTTGGATGTTGCCCAATGGTCAATTGGGTTATTATGATAAAAGACATTTGTTTGCTTTTGTAGGGGAAGATGAACAATATACAGCAGGTAATAAAAGATTGATAGCAAGTGTGAAGGGGTGGAAAATAAATTTACAAATTTGTTATGATTTACGTTTCCCTGTTTGGGCGCGTCAACAATGTAGTCAAGACATTCCTAAAGAATATGATGTGCTATTGTATGTTGCCAATTGGCCGGAAAAAAGAAACCATGCTTGGAAAACACTGTTAACTGCACGCGCAATCGAAAATCAATGCTTTACCATTGGCGTGAACAGAGTGGGATTGGATGGAAATAATATCGCACACAGCGGAGATTCAATGGTAGTAGGACCTTTAGGAGAAATTCTATACCACTGCGCATTTGAAGAAGATATATTTCACATTCGTTTACAAAAAGACGAGGTCAACAATACAAGGGCAAAATTTCCTTTTTGGAAAGACGCAGACGAGTTCACCATTTTATAATTATTAGCCATAACCACCATGTCATCATTTTACGCAGCACAAGAATTGTTTACAGGAACACATTGGATTTCTGAAGTAAACATTGAGGTAAATAATGGAAAAATTATTTCGATAAGCAAAGAAGGATACGATCCTAAAAATGCTTTTCCTTTAATTGTACCAGCTTTAATTGATTTGCAAATTTATGGTGCAGCAGGAAAATTATTATCTGAATTTCCGGACGCAGATTGTATCGAAAAAACATATCAGTATTGTTTAAGAGGAGGCGCTGCCTATTTTCAGCCCACTATTGCCTCTCAAACAACTGAAATTATTTATAAGGCCATAGATGCCGTAAGAGATTATAAAACCAATGATGGAAAGGGTTGCATTGGTTTACACATTGAGGGTCCTTGGATTAATGTGGCAAAAAAAGGAGCACATCAACAAGATATTATTCATAGTCCAAGCCTCCAAGAAGTGAAGGATTTATTGGCCTATGGAAAACAGTGGATTAGCATGATAACCCTTGCACCCGAGGTTTGCACAAATGAAATAATTGATTTAATTCAATCAAATGGAATTGTGGTTTCTGCAGGACATAGCAATGCTTCTTATGAAACTGCCACCGAATTTTTTAATCAAAATATTCGCGTTGCAACACACTTGTTTAATGCAATGAGTGCATTTCAGCATAGGGCACCTGGTATGGTGGGCGCCTTGTTTAATCATAAAAGCGCCATGTGCAGTTTGGTGACGGATGGACACCATGTTGATTTTAATGCCATAAAAATTGCAAAACAAATAATGGGAGAAAGACTGTTTTGTATTACAGATGCCGTTACTACAACAACAACAGGTTTATATCAACATGTTTTAAATGGGGATAAATACGAATCCCACGGAACCCTTAGTGGATCTGCTTTAACACAATTAAAATCAGTTCACAATTTAATTAATGAAGTGGGTATTGATTTAGGCGAAGCCATTAAAATGTGTAGTGTGTATCCAGCCAAGGTGATGAAAATTGCAGGTATGAATGCACGCATTGACATCAATGAAAATGCCGACCTACTTTGTTTAAGTGCTGATAAACAATTATTAAAAATGGTAGTAAGTTAGAAGCGCAAATTTCGCAACCAGGAATCCACGCAATAGCTTACTTTGAAAAAGCATTCCAGCCTTGCGCACTAATATCAAATACATTGTTTCCTTTGGTAATAATTTTTGTACCCTCTTCTTGATCACACATGTATCCTATTACACTAATGTCTTCCTGTAAGGTTATTTTGTCGTAATCAGATTGTTTCATGGTGAACAGTAATTCATAATCTTCCCCACCGTTTAAAGCACAGACAGTGGGATCTAAACCAAATTTAAATGCTGCTGCTTTGGTTGCTTCATTTAAAGGGATTTTTTCTTCATATAATCTGCAACCCAAGTTGCTTTGCTTGCAAATATGTAAGATATCACTGCTCAATCCATCACTAATATCCATCATGGCTGTAGGGGTAATTTGTTGAGCACTTAAATAATCAATAATATCCTTTCTTGCCTCTGGTTTTAATAATCTGCCTACAATATAATCTTCGTTTTCTAGGGTGGGTTGTACTTGTGGATTTTCTAAAAATATTTTTTTCTCTCTTTCCATAAGCGTTAATCCCAAAAACGCAGCACCCAAATCACCGGACACACAAATTAAGTCACCGCTTTCTGCTGTGCTTCTTTTTACATATTTATCAGGGGCTACTTCGCCAATTGCGGTAACCGATATCACCAATCCTTTTTGTGAAGTAGAGGTATCGCCCCCTATTAAATCCACACCATATTTTTCACAGGCAATTTGCACACCTAAATAAAATTCTTCTAAAGCCTCCAAACTAAAACGATTACTAAAAGCCAAGCTCATGGTGATTTGTGTGGGTTGTGCATTCATTGCATAAATGTCACTCAAATTCACCATCACGGATTTATAACCCAAGTGTTTTAAGGGTGTATACATTAAATCAAAGTGCACACCTTCCACCAATAAGTCTGTAGTAATCACCGTTTGTTTTCCAAAGTGATCAATCACTGCAGCGTCGTCTCCAATAGACAGGGTGGTGGATGCATTAAAGGTTTCAAAGTTTTCGGTAAGATGATTGATTAAACCAAACTCCCCAAGCTTTTCTATTTCTGTTCTTTCTTCCATATTATATTTTATAAAGATCCGCCTTTCATTAAGGCCAATAATTGATCGTGAATTTTTCCATTGCTTGCAATAATGCCTGGTTGATAAGGGTTAAATTTTTCACCTTTTAAATCAGTGACTACACCACCTGCTTCCTGCACTATTAAATAACCAGCGGCGCTATCCCAGGCCTGCAATTTGTGTTCGTAAAATCCATCAAACCGGCCCGCTGCTGTCCAACATAAATCTAAGGCGGCGCTTCCTAAACGGCGAACAGGTATGGATTTGCGAATTAGTTTCTCGAAAATTTCTAAGGGTCCATTGGGTGTATCTAAATATTGATATGGAAATCCGGTAACCAAACAACTGGTTAGCAAATTATCTTTATCACTTACTTTAATGGGCTTTTCATTTAAAGTTGCTCCCTTTCCCTTTTCTGCAAAAAACAGTTCATTCATAAAAGGATTAAAAACGGCGCCCATTATCATTTCCCCGTCTTGTTCAACCCCAATACTTACACAACAAATGGGTATACCATTTGCAAAATTGATGGTTCCATCAATGGGGTCAATAATCCACTTAATATTTGAATTGGTTATAACCGAACCCGTTTCTTCACTTAAAATAAAGTGATCCGGGTGCTTATCTTGAATAATTTTAATAATGGCTTTTTCGGAGGCATGATCGGCCTCTGTAACCAAATCATTAATAGTCCCCTTGCTCGTTATACTAAAATTACCATTAAAATAGCGTCTAAGCTCCGCTGCACCCGCATCCATGGCCTTTAAAAGCGTATTTTTTATCATATCACAAAAGTAGGTTCGTTTGGTGGAATAACATCCCTATTTTTGCATATAATCTTAAAAGATAAAACCAGATTTTGTAGATGCCGATTTTCGAGATTAACTTGCCAAAAAACCTAAACAATGCCTTGGGTCTTCCACAAAGAAGTCCTCAAAGGTCACAATTGCGTGTATTAAAAAAACTTTTACGCAGGGCTAGATATACTGCATTTGGACAAAAATTTGGATTTGAGCAAATTTTACAAAGCCATCAGGTAGGTAAAAATTTTCAACAAGCCGTCCCTGTATACTCATATAATAAAATATATAAGGATTGGTGGCATAAATCTTTAGAGGGTGAATCAGGTATTTGTTGGCCTGGTAAAATAAAATTTTTTGCCCTAAGCAGTGGAACTAGCGAATCGGCAAGTAAGTATATTCCTATCACCAATGACTTATTAAAAGGCAATAAGGTAATTATGATTAAGCAACTAATTAGTTTGTTTAATTATAAAGACATTCCTTTTGCCAGTATAGGTAGGGGTTGGTTAACGTTAGGAGGTAGTACCGATTTACAAAAGGGACCCGGATATTATGCAGGTGACCTAAGTGGTATTACTGTTAAAAAAGCACCTTTTTGGTTTCAACCATTTTATAAGCCTGGTAAAAAAATTGCAAAAGAAAAGGATTGGAATAAAAAGTTAAAAGAAATTGTTGAAAAAGCACCTGAGTGGGATATTGGTTTTATTGTAGGCGTACCAGCTTGGATACAAATGTGTATCGAAATGGTCATAGAAAGATACAAGCTAAACAACATACACGAAATGTGGCCAAACCTTGCATTTTTTGTGCATGGTGGGGTAAGTTTTGAACCTTATAAATTGGGTTTCGAAAAGTTATTAGGCAAACCCATAACCTATATTGAAACTTATTTGGCTAGCGAGGGATTTTTGGCTTGGCAGGATAAACAAAATAGTGTTGGAATGCGCTTATCTTTTAATCAACACATATTTTTTGAATTTGTGCCCTTTGATGAAAATAATTTTGATGACAACGGGGAAATTGTAGAAAATCCAAAAACCCTAATGATTCACGAAGTGGAAGAGGGGAAAGACTATGCAATATTAATAAGCACAACTGCAGGTGCGTGGAGGTACTTAATTGGAGACACGGTTAGATTTATAGACAAAGAGCGTGCAGAAATTATTATTACAGGAAGAACTAAACATTTTTTAAGTTTAGTAGGCGAACACCTAAGTGTGGATAATATGAACAAGGCGGTGCAGTTAGTGGGTGAGGCTTTAAATATATCTATTCCTGAATATTGTGTGACTGGCGAGCCATCGGGAAGTTTTTTTGCGCACCATTGGTACATTGCTTGTGATCAGACATTAGATGAAAAAGTATTAGCGCAAAAAATTGACGAACAGCTTATTATATTAAATGACGATTATGCGATTGAAAGAAAAAGCGCTTTAAAAGAAATTCGCTTGACCCTTTTACCAGAAAAAACATTTTTGGCTTTTTTAGAAAGCAAGGGTAAAGTGGGTGGACAACATAAATTTCCAAGGGTATTAAAGGGCGATTTATTAAAAGATTGGAAACTTTTTATTTCAAAATAATAACATGATTGCACCAATTTTAAAGGGATTGTTGCTTGGTGTTATATTAAGCATATCTATCGGTCCAGTAATTTTTGCAATTTTAAAACAAAGTTTAACCAATGGACGTACAGCGGGATCTGTATTTGTCTTTGGTGTATCGGCAAGCGATATTACTTTATTAACTATTTGCAATGTATTTACGGAACTATTTACAATGGTATTATCTCATAAGTCCGCGGTTGCAATGATTGGAGCCGGCTTTTTATTGTTAATGGGTTTGTACACGCTTTTGTTTAAAAAAATATCACTTGAAAGTATTCAAGATGATAAGGATAAACAAATGAGAAAAAGAGATTTGATCGGCATTTTTGTTAGTGGCTATTTAATGAACACCCTAAACCCAAATGTTTTTTTATTTTGGTTTGCTTGGACTGCAGCCATAGAAACCACCGCAGCTGGTACGACAAATCCAATTTTATATAAGTTGTTGGTGTTTGGAACCTGTTTATTGTTTGTCTTGTTATCAGATCTCGCAAAGGTATATTTAGCGGGCGCATTGAGGCCTAAGTTGACCGAAAAAGCACTAGTGTGGGTAAACAGAATATCAGGAATTATTATTTTAATTTTTAGTGCTGCGCTTTTTTATGGTGCATTTGTATATTAGTTCGTAAATTGTATTGTGAAAAAAATAGTTTTACTTTCTTTATTAATGTTTTTTTTTAATGGCCGCTCTTTTGCACAAGGAGGTAAATTGTTGGCATTAAAAGAAAAGGGAATCATTGTCCATTCCTATACTAGTGGTAGCTATATTAATATTCAATTTGTAAATCATCAGTGGATTACGGGATATATTGATTGGATAAAAACAGATAGCATTCAAATAAATCAATTTGCACTACAACCTTCTATGTCTTCCTTGGGTATTTATGGAGAAGACACGATCAAACTTGGTCCACTAAAAATTCAGTTAAACGAAATCATTGCTTTTGCGCAAGAAAAGGGACATTATACTAGTGTTATAACAAGCGGGGCATTGTTGCAGGTGGCGGGGCCACTTTATGCGGGTTTAAATATTTCCAATTCTCTGATTAAAAAAGATCCTGTTTTTAGTAGCCGAAACCTGCCTCAAATAGCCGCTGGAATTGCCGCTTGGTTCATTGGAAAGCTACAACATAAAGCCCATCCAAATTATCGTCCAATTGGAAAAAGATTTAGTGTTGAGATAATATAAAATCGTTTTAAAAATTTATTTTTCCTTCAGTAGTTTATCTATCAACACAATTGCATTGTTGGTTCTTTCTGTCCCCTCACCAGGCACCACCCCCCAGGGCGTATTTTGATTAATTAATAGCTCCTTGTAAATTGTAAATAATTCCTTGCGCGGTGCTTCATTTGGATATTCACGCATTTCATCTGCAGTCCAGGGTAAATCAATATCACACAATAAATAAGCGTCGTATTTTCTTTCATTTATTTTTTCTAAAATAAATGGGTGACAGTTATTAAACACATATTCACACCACACTTTCATCACATACATATCTGTGTCAATTATCAACAAGTGGGTGGCCTTTTCCACATAAGCGTCTTCTGCTGCTAGCTGTCCTTTTGCAATGGTAAGCAAATCATCGTAATGATAGTTGGTCCCATTTTCTGATAAGTATTGACGCGCATATTCTGGACACCATTGTGTATTAAAATGTTTTGCTAGCGCTTCACATAGCGTAGATTTACCCGTAGACTCTGGACCAATTATTACAATTTTTTTAGGTTGCTTCATAATTTGCTTTTTTATTCCAAGATTGTAAACCCGCAATCGCTAAAATTAACAGAATTAAAAATTGCACACTTGTAAATGCATATCCTTTTATAAAATATAATGGGATAGAGGCAATATTAGTGAGTATCCACCAAATCCAGCTCTCCACTTTTTTCTTTGCCATCAACCACATACCGGTATAAGCAGTGGCACTTGCAAAAGCATCGGCCCAAGGAATGGCTTCGGGAGCAAATGCGGTTTTGGCATAGGAAAGTGCAACATAAATGGCAACATAAAAAGTGGCAAAAAATCCAAGTTGTTGAAGCCACTCTTTTTGATTGCTCTTGGTTATTTGTAAAACCAGTGTTTGGTGGTCTTCTTTTTTTCTGGTCCACAAATACCATCCATAAATACTCATAATGGTATAATATAAATTCACGCTAGCCTCACCCAATAGGTGACCCTTGTAGCTTAGGTATATATAAAAAGTGGTGTTTATTAATCCAGTAGGAAAAACTAAAATATTTTCTTTTCTACTATACCACACAGAAACAATACCCGCTATAACCGCAACTGCTTCTACCCGACCGGTTTGTTTTAATCCTTCATAAATTGATTGTAAAATTGAATTCATTCTTTATTGTTTATTTATAAATCAGCCGTTTTTTCACATCGGACATTTAGTTCTTTTTCACATCGGACGCTAGCGCGTCCTCTTATTTTGCGGACTGCATTTTTTCAAGTTGGGCCTCTAATAAAAACATTTCATCTCTTGTTTTAGCGGCTTCCATAAAGTCCATTGCTTTTGCAAATTTATCCATTTGCTTTTTCTTTTCCTTGATTGCTTTTTCTATTTGTGGAATGGTTTTGTAATCATTATAATTTTCTGAGCCGTCCGCCAACACGTTTATTTCATCTGTGGTTCTAACATTCATATTGTTTAATGTATACCCCTTTATATCTAACACCGAACCCTGTGCCATTACTTGTTCTATGCTTTTCACAACCGTTGTAGGAGTGATGTTGTTTTCGGCATTATATTTTATTTGCTTTTCGCGGCGACGGTTTGTTTCATCTATGGTGCGTTGCATACTTTTGGTTATGCTGTCTCCATAAAAAATTACACGACCATTTACATTTCTTGCAGCACGACCCGCCGTTTGTGTTAAAGATTTTTCATTTCTTAAAAATCCTTCTTTATCTGCATCTAAAACAGCTACCAGCGATACCTCTGGAAGATCTAATCCCTCCCTTAATAAATTTACACCCACCAATACATCAATGATGCCCAATCTTAGTTCGCGTAAAATTTCAACACGCTCAAGTGCATCGATATCGCTGTGAATATATTTAGACTTAATTTGAATTTTTTGTAAAAAGCGATCCATCTCTTCGCCCATTTTTTTAGTCAAAGTAGTCACCAAAACACGATCCCCTTTTTCTACCTGCATCGAAATTTCATCCAATAAATTATCGATTTGATTTTTGGTGGGACGCACTTCTATTGGCGGATCCAACAATCCAGTGGGCCTCACTACCTGCTCTACTATCAACCCATCTGTTTTTCCTAATTCATATTCACCCGGCGTGGCACTTACAAAGATGGATTGTCCAATAATATTTTCAAACTCATTAAAATTAAGGGGTCTGTTGTCAATAGCACTTGGTAACCTAAAACCATATTCCACTAAATTCATTTTTCTGCTTCTGTCTCCTCCATACATGCCACTTATTTGTGGTATCGTTTGATGGCTTTCATCCACTACACACAAAAAATCTTTTGGAAAATAATCCAACAAACAAAAGGGTCTTGTTCCGGGTTCGCGACGATCAAAAAAACGAGAATAATTTTCTATACCCGTACAATAACCCAATTCTCTAATCATCTCAATATCATATTCCACGCGTTCCTTTATTCTTGCTGCTTCTTGCTGTTTGCCTACATTTTTAAAATACGCCACCTGTGCACGCATCTCGTCCTGTATTTCATAGATAATTTGTTGCACCATATCCTTGGGTGCTAAATATAAATTAGCAGGAAATATGGCCGCATTTTCCATGCGTTCTATTCTTTTACCAGTTTCAATTTCAATGGTTTCAATATCTTCAATTTCATCGCCAAAAAAAGTAATTCGATAACCATAATCAACATAGGGTAATCTAATATCAACGGTGTCTCCGTTAACCCTAAAAGCACCCCGATCAAACTCTATCACACTGCGATGATAAAGTGCGTTAACTAATGCATGTAAAAATGCTTGTCTTGCAAGTATTTGTCCCCTGTGTATTCTTATGATTCCGTTTTCTAATTCGGTTGGATTGCCCATTCCATAAATGCAACTTACACTCGCAACAATAATAATATCCCTGCGTCCACTTAATAATTGTGCAGTGGCTTGAAGTCTTAGTTTATCTAATTCTTCATTAATGCTTAAATCTTTTTCTATATAAACACCCGAGGTGGGTAGGTAGGCTTCAGGTTGATAATAATCATAATAAGAAACAAAGTAGCCCACCGCGTTGTCAGGAAAAAAACTTTTAAACTCTCCATACAATTGAGCAACCAGGGTTTTGTTGTGGGTTAAAACCAATGTGGGGCGTTGTACGTTTTGAATGAGGTTTGCAATGGTAAATGTTTTACCACTTCCGGTTACACCTAGTAGGGTTTGGTATCTATCTCCATTTAAAACCCCCCCGGTCAACTGTGCAATTGCACTTGGTTGATCTCCCGAGGGGGTATAAATAGATTGTAAATGAAAAGGCATACCCAAAGGTACGTTCTATAATGCTTCTAAATAAACAGAAAGGCGATCGATTGCATTTGCAACGGCGCCCATTTGTTCTTTTGCTTCTTTCCAGTTTTTTTGTTCAATGGCCTCCCTTACACCAGGGATTGTTTTAACCCCATATCCTGTGTAAAAACCAGGCGCATATAAACTATGCTTATACCAAGATCTTCTAGGTAGCCCCGCAGTAGTAAGCAATTGTTGTTCGGCTGTGAATAGCTTAGCATTGATTTCTGCTAATTTTTTAGGGTTGGCTGTTTTTTTGGCTTCCTCCACGTGTGTTGCTGCTTTTTCTAAATTAGACAATGCGTTTAAAACAGGTGAAAAATCTAAATAAGGCACTTCTTCCACCGATTGTTGTGTAGCTAATTTATCACTTGGATCGGCTGCATAAATATATACTTTGTTTTTAACCAGTTCGTTTTCTACTCTTGCGGTTTCTCTCATTTGATCTACGTTTTTCACCAACTCACCTATATATCCTTTAACTGCTTTGTGTAAATCTCTAAAATCAAATTGTAAAGCATCGGCATCTGCAAGTCGCAATACAACCCTACCTGTGGTTTGGGCTAGTGTAACGCCATAAATAAAATTAGGATCTTTAAAACGCTTATACATGTCATAAGAGTCATAGATAGAGTGGTACTCACCGCCCTCATCTTCACCGCCAAATCCAATGTTTAAAGAGGGCACACCAAGGTGTTGAATAAATGATGAATAATCAGAGCCAGAACCCATGGCACCTAAAGGATATTGTGCTGCTTCATAGGCTTCTTTTTTAGCTGTGGCACTTGATGCATTGGCTGCCCTTGATGCCCTTCCTCTTTCAAAAACAGTAACACCTGTTTCTGGATCAATCACCGACTTACTAATTTCAGTAATAAGAGGGGTAAAAGCGTGTGAACCCTCAGCACCCAAAAAGCCTCTTCCATTGCCGTCGGAATTAATATAAGCAACCGCCTTTGCTTGTAATTCGGAAGCATGATTTTCTACCCATTCTGTAGAGCCCATTAATCCTGGCTCTTCGGCATCCCATGCACAATACACAAGTGTTCTTTTGGGCTTCCAGCCTTGTTTTAATAAAGCTCCAATGGCAATTGCTTCTTCTAATTCAGAAGCCATTCCGCTGATGGGATCTGCTGCACCATTTACCCATCCATCGTGGTGGTTACCCCTTACTATCCATTGATCGGGAAACTCGGACCCCTTTATTGTTGCAATCACATTAAGCCCTGGTCTAATTTTCCAATCAAAGGCTAAATTTAAATGTACCAATGATTTGCTGGGTCCAATATGATAGGTAAATGGTAGACCGCCCCCCCAATTTCTAGGCGCAACGGGTCCATCCATATCTTTTAATAAAGGAGCAGCATCACCATAGCTTATAGGAAGCACAGGAATTTTTAATAAGTTAATCGCATCTTTATGATCCACTCTTTTTGCACCTTCAATGGATGGTTCGTTGGGAGTGGTTGGATCACCAGGATAAATTACCATATCCATAATAGATCCCCTTTGCACCGTTTGATCATTTTTAAAGGGGCCAATTGGATAGGGATCACCGGCTCCATATCCATCGTCTTTTGGATCAGAATATATTAAACAACCAATGGCGCCGTGCTCTTGTGCAACTTTTGGTTTTATACCCCTCCAACTTCTACCATATTTTGCAATGACAATTTTTCCTTTTACATCAATGCCAAATTTAGCAAGTGTTTCATAGTCTTCGGGCAATCCATAATTAACAAAAACCAAATTAGCCGTTACATCACCATCGGCACTCCAACAATTATAAGTAGGAAGTTGATCTGATTGATTACTGGTTGCATCTTCTTTAAGTGGTGTCTCTTTAAGCTTTGCTTTATAATTGGTAGCACCCGTCATTTCTAAGCTTCTTGTGATGGGCGTTGGAAACATTAATTGATAGGTTTCAATTTTTGTATCCCAACCTGCTGCTGTAAAAACCTTGGCTATTTCACTAGCCACCATTTTACCGCCAACCGATCCAACATGGTGCGGAACAGAAGAAAGTAGTTTAATATTTTCGCCCACCCTTGTTGCACTAAGTTGTGCATCAAATATTTTTTCGTTTTTAATTTGATTGTCGCTTGACTTAAATCCCAATAGCTTTGATTGTGCTTTGATGGTTGTTATTGTCAAACAAAAAAGAGAAAATAATAGTATTTGTTTTTTCATAAGATATATTTATAAATTAAATTTGACGAGAAAGATAGTGTGTATAATTAGGAAGTTCATATTCGTATTCCTCCTGCATAAATCTAGAGGTCATTAAAAAATCCGCTGTTGTTCTATCACAAGCCATTGGTAAATTCCAAGCAACGGCAAGCCTTAATAAAGCTTTCACATCACTATCATGTGGTTGCGCTTCCATGGGATCAAAAAAGAAAAAAACCACATCAATGTCTCCCGTTGCAATCATAGCCCCTATTTGTTGATCACCACCAAGGGGGCCGCTTAATAATTTAACGACTGGTTGATCAAGGGCTTCTTCTATTAACTTTCCAGTTGTGCCAGTGGCGACCAATGAGTGTTTTGATAATTCAATTTTATTATGAACAGCCCATTCTATTAAATCTCTTTTTTTGTTGTCGTGGGCAATGAGTGCTATTTTTTTTCGGCGTTCTAATTTTCTCGTATTTTTTTTCATAAAATTATTTTAAACAAAAACAACAATTAGGAGATTGAGTATTTACTTAATATTGGTATAGATAACAAGATAACAAATATTATTGGAAGTGGAATTTGGAATAGATGTAGTATATAAAAAATAATTAACAAAAATAGCGGGTAGGTAAAAAGTAAAAGGCTAAATAAAACAGAATCAAAAAACACAGTGTCTTTTGTTTTTTTATACGTTACTTTTTTTATGAAATGGTAATATGGAAGGTGTAGATAATAAAGCGGGGTTTTTGTTATTGTTGTTTTTGATGTGGGAGGAGATATTTGTTGATTTAAATTATTAAATATGTTTTTATTAAATTCAACCATGTCTTTTGCTGTTAAGATGGGCTTGTGATGTGTATATGATTTAATATAAATATTGATTTTTTTTCCAATGCCCATTAGTTGATTATACCCAATTCCAATAAGGTGTATAATGGGTGTTAGTTCCTCTTTATGCGCACTTTCTAATATTCTAGCAGCGCCTTTTTTAAAGGGCTGAAGTTGGTGCGTGTTTAAACAAATACCCTCTATAAAAATTAAAACAGCTTCTCCTTTTTTTAATAATCTTATGGATTCCTTAAAAGCAAATTCATTAAGATGTAGGTTTTGTTTGCCCTCTCTCTGTCTATAAATAGGTATCATATTTAACAAACCCAAAAGAAAGCGATGGTGTTTTTTTGAAAAAGCATCACCCCTCGCTAAAAAATAAATCCTTCTTTTATAATGAGCAGCAATAATAATTGCGTCTAAAAAAGAGTTGGGGTGATTTGCAATAATTAATAAAGGTCCGTTCGTTTTTAAATTGCTTTTGTATTGAATATTAATATCAACACAAAAAATCCATAGAGCCGCTCTAATAAATATTTTTAATATCCAAATCAAGACTTCTTTTTTATAAATATAAAAAAACCGCACCATAAATGATGCGGTCCGTACCTACTAACCTTTAAAAAACAAGTTAAATATTATTTACTTGCTGCTTCTTCAACTTTTGCAGCAATTTTAGCCCTAATCTTTGCTTCTATTTCATTTGCCATTTCTGGATTATCATGTAAAATTGTTTTTACTGAATCACGGCCTTGTCCTAGTTTATTTCCTTCATAACTAAACCATGATCCGCTTTTATTGATAATTTCTAATTCTACACCCATATCAATTATTTCACCAATTTTACTAATACCCTCTCCAAAAATAATTTCAAATTCTGCTGCTCTAAATGGAGGTGCTACTTTATTTTTCACCACTTTTACTTTTACTCTATTTCCGATTGCTTCATCACCATCTTTAATTTGTGCCATTCTACGAATATCTAAACGAACAGAGGCATAAAACTTTAATGCATTACCACCAGTAGTTGTTTCTGGGTTTCCAAACATCACACCAATCTTTTCACGTAATTGATTAATAAAAATACAAACCGTACCTGTTTTATTAATGGTTGCTGTTAATTTTCTTAATGCCTGTGACATTAATCGTGCATGTAAGCCCATTTTAGAATCTCCCATTTCACCTTCTAATTCACTTTTTGGTACTAAAGCCGCTACAGAGTCAATTACGACTACATCTATAGCACCAGATAATATTAAACGATCTGCAATTTCTAAAGCTTGCTCTCCATAATCTGGTTGTGATACTAATAAATTATCAACATCAACGCCAAGTCTTTTTGCATAAGCACTATCAAATGCATGTTCAGCATCTATAATAGCACACATTCCTCCTTTTTTCTGCGCTTCCGCAATTACATGTATCGCTACTGTTGTTTTACCAGAAGATTCTGGTCCATATATTTCAATAATTCTTCCTTTTGGTAATCCTCCTATTCCTAAAGCAGTATCAAGTCCAATAGATCCTGTTGAAATTACTTCCTGAGGTTCTTGACTTCTTTCATTCATCATCATTACACTACCTTTTCCGTAATCCTTATCGATTTTATCGATGGTTAATTTTAAGGCTTTTAATTTTTCAGCATTTGCAGTACTCATGGTTAATCGTTTTATGTTTTCTTTGAATATTTATGTAAAGATAGGGATAATTTGTTAATAAACTAAATTATTTAGTAAAATGATACTAACTTGATTAGTTTATTTTTATTTTTTTATTTATTTATTTTATAAATATTTGATTTTCAATTATTTATAAAATTAGTAATTTTTTTAGTATTTTATTTAATTTTTGGTTTTAAAGTACTTTTGATCTTTTCTAGAATAATAAAACTGCTTTTTTCTTGATGGATTAAAAGTAGGTTATTTTAAATGACTATCCCAAATCGCAAAAGAAATGTAAATGTTAATTACCCTTGTAGTATTAATCTATAATACATTTATATAAATCAACTAATACTATTACAACTGTTAATAAGTGTACATCTAATTAATAAACATCTATAATTTATATTATGTGGTTTTAATAAAACTTTAAAACGCAATAATAACAAGGGTTTTAAGTTTTCATTTTTTTAAAATTTTAATAAATCTTTTTTAATACACAGTTTATTAACTGTTAATTAACGGTAATAAATAAGTCTTTTAAAAAAGAAAAAACAATTTTTCAATTTAACTACAACAGTTTATTATAAACTTATTAAGGTTTATTAACTCAAAATGGGTAGATATCCACGAAATTTTAATTTATCCACTTTTATTTTGTGTATTTTTTATTTGCTTTTTCATTAAAAAAAGACCCCTAAATATACTATTGGCGCGCTTTTAGTTAAAATAAACCTTTATTTTTGCCTTCCTATAATTATTTATATATGTCAATTATTCAGAACATTAGAGAAAGAGGTACCTGGATTATTCTAGGCTTTATTGCAATTGCATTAATCGCATTTATTTTACAAGATGGTATTGGTCGTAATAAAGGTAATGGAGATCTTGCCATATTAGGAGAGATCAATGGCCAAGAAATCAATAAGATTGATTTTGAACAAAAACTACAATACAAAATACAAAAATATGCGGCACAGGGCCAGAATGTAAAGCGCGAACAAATTTTAAACAATGCTTGGGAAGAAGAATTATATACAACATTAATTAGCCAAGAGTCAGATAAAATTGGATAGGCTGTTGGTAATAAAGAAATTGAAGACATATTATATGGTGATCAATCTCCTTTTTTAAATTTTCCAAACCCACCAAACGATCAACAATATATTTCTAAAACAACAGACGAACAGGGTAATGATAAGTATGTAATTAATAAACAAGGATTAGCTACTTATATTAGTCAATTAAAAAAGTCTAATAAAAAAGAATTGGTTGATCAAAGAGACGCTATTGAAAAAAATGAAATTTTACCAGCCGTAAAAAATCGCTTAATTAATAAATACATTAACCTTCTTATAAAAGGTGTACAAACACCAAAATGGCTTTTAGATAAACAATATGCCGAAAACAACGCCATTTCAAATATTAATTATGTTTATGTTCCTTTTACAAGCATACCAAGCGCTAATATAAAAGTTAGCACTGATGAAATCAATGCCTATTTAAAAGAAAATAGTGCTGCCTATCAAACCGAAGAGCTTCAAAGAAACATGAGTTTTGTTGGTTTTAGTGCAACGCCAACTGCCCCAGATTCTCTAGTGGCAAAAAACAATATTTTAGGTTTTAAAGAAAACTTTAAAACTACCACAGATATCACCGCTTATTTAAACAATGCCGGTTCTGAAACACAATATGATTCGGCTTATTATAGTAAATCTATTTTACAACTTCCTAATATCGATTCTATTTTAAATACTAGCATTGGTGGTGTTTATGGACCTTATATAGATGGAAAGAATTTAACACTTACAAAATTGGTTGGAAAAAAACAATGGCCAGATAGTGCTAATGTTAGACACATTTTATTAGTAACGAATTACAAGGGTCAAATAGTTAGAGAAGACAGTGTTGCAAAAAAATTAATGGATAGTATCCAAACAGCTATTAAGGGCGGCGCTTCTTTTGATGATTTAGCAAAGAAATATTCTAACGATGGTAGAAATAAAGACAATGGTGGTAAGCTAGAAACATTTACACAAAGAATGCAAATAGTTCAAAGCAATCCACAGAGCATCCAATACCCTCAAGCTTTAATCAATTATGTATTTGATAATCCCGTTGGCACCGCGGGAGTAATTAAAACAGAATTGGGTTATCAATATGTAGAAATTTTAAAACAGTCTCCAAGAAACCCCGTTTATAATTTAGCACAATTGTCTAAACCAATTGCTGCAAGCAAAGAGACCATCGCTGCTGCTCAATCAGAAGCAACAAAATTTGCCGCTAGTTGTAAAGACGTTGCCTCTTTTGCTGCAAATGCTACTAAACTTGGAAAACAACCCATACCCGCAAATGGTATTAAGGGATATGATTTTCAAATTCCTGGTTTAGGAGAAAAAAGAGATGTTGTAAAATGGTTGTTTGAAAAAGAGGTTAATCAAGTATCAGAACCAATAGAGATTGGTGAAAATTTCATAGTTGCGATTATAACTGGCGAAGACAAACCCGGTTTGGTTAGTGCTGAAACAGCAAAGTCTATGAATGTTGAGGAATTAATTAAGAATAAGAAAAAAGCCGAACAACTAAAA
>Ga0114962_10000270_pt1 | contig 45019 bp, 44 predicted proteins | sample C_130820_MF_Meta_FD_87017 | JGI IMG/M metagenome (GOLD analysis project Ga0114962, IMG submission 87017) | Freshwater microbial communities from Lake Croche, Canada to study carbon cycling - C_130820_MF_MetaG | ecosystem: Environmental > Aquatic > Freshwater > Lake | place: Lake Croche, Canada...
AAGTCAGGTTGTAAATCCGACAATATAGCTAAATTGTGCGCGGCATTGATAGAACCTTCTAGTTGCAAAAGAGGGATATTTGCCTTCTTTAAAACAGAAGTAACCGAATAACCTGGTCTTAATTTGGCTGAAATAAACTTCAAAGAAAAAAACAAAAAGAACTCTAAGCCAAATACATCCAATGTCTTTTTCATTTTCGCAAAAAAAGATTCTCTTTTGCCAAAGGGCGAAACCTCAAATAAGACGGTAGCAATTATTTTTACGCCAGCAGGTAATTGCTTTTGCAATTTATCCAAGGACTTGGGTAAAAAAAAAGGATCATTTTGTGTCAGTATAACTATTCTCATCATTTATATTAAGGATTCGGATGCTTAAAAAGTTGAGCGATTTTGCGAAGTGGCTTTAACCATAATGTAAAAAAATAGGGCTTTAAACCATTAACTTGCCACGACTCACGGTCTTGTTGATTCGCCCTCAAACGATGCTTCCAACTAGCATTACTAACACCTCCATTTAGCATTGTCACTAATAATTTAGGCAAATATGCCACAGAAATATGCTCTTTGTACAATGCACGCAACATCCATTCGTAATCTGCAGAAGTGGATAAATCTAAACGGTATCCTCCTAAAGAATCATATACAGATTTTTTTACATAGAAAGATAAGTGTGGTGGCATCCAACCAAACAACCAATTGCTTTTTTGGTATTTCCCTGCCTCCCAATAACGAACTACCTTTTGACTTTCTGGATCAATGTACTGCTTATCCCCATAAACGGCATCAACGTGATTGCTTTCAAAACATTTTACCACTGAGCTCAGCACATCATTACTAGGATATTGATCGCCAGAATGAACCATTCCGACAATTTCACCACTAATTTTAGCTAAGCCTCGGTTCATTCCATCATAAATACCCTTGTCTTTTTCAGAAATATAATGAATGCGCCCCTCATATTCTTTTAAAATATTCAATGTACCATCCACTGAACCTCCATCAATTACCCAATAATCAATATTTGGATAATCTTGCGCCAATACGCTTTCGATGGTTGTTCGAATGGTATCTTTGCCATTATATACAACTGTGATGACTGATACTTGCATTGATAAAGAATTAAAAAACAAAGATAAGAACTTTATTGAAGGCATTTTAGAAGAATTTTATCAGAAAGTTGATTTTTTTTATAGTCAGCTATTGAATAAAATTAATTTTTACTTACCTTTGCAAACCCAATTCGGTCCAACCATCGAATGGTTAAAATTTTAAGATAATGAAAAGAACATTTCAACCCTCTGTACGTAAAAGAAAAAATAAGCACGGATTCCGTGAGCGTATGTCATCTGCAAATGGCCGTCGTGTGTTAACAGCACGCCGTGCAAAAGGACGTCATAAATTATCTGTTTCAGACGAGAAGAGAGGAAAATAAGCCCGAGACTTTAGGAATAAAATTTCTGGTTTAATTTAAATACATTGAAGTATTGATACCGTGAAATTTACATTTCCCAAATCCGAGCGATTAACTCAGACAAAAATTATTGATATACTATTCCAAAAGGATAGTCAAATTGTTGCACAACGATTTGTCTATCCTTTTCGACTTTTGTACCCATCTACCTTAGCCCAAGAAGAATCAACAAAGATTCTCATTTCGGTTCCCAAGCGAAAATTCAAAAAAGCCGTCGATCGAAATCTCATTAAACGAAGGATTCGAGAGGCTTACCGTTTGTCGAAACCTCATTACGTCGGGGAATCTTTCAAACAATTACCAGAATACATCGCTTTTGTATATATTGGATCAATTATTGAACCTTTTGATTTAATTCAGAAAAGAGTACATGCTATTCTTAAAGATTTTTCAAATCTAAAAACAAAAGACATTCCAACAGATGCAAGAACATAAAAAGAGATTTATTGGTATTGGATTCATCTGCAGTATAGTAGTCATTTTTTCATTTAGCAGTCAAGGAGACCGTCTATTCGATATTGCCAAAAACTTGGATATATACGCATCGGTTTTCAAAGAATTAAACAAATTCTACGTAGACGAAATTAATCCAAACACAGCTGTAAAAACTTCCATTGATGCATTATTAAAAAGCTTTGACCCCTACACCGTCTTTTATCCCGAAGATGAATTAGAGGATTATTTGACCATGACGACTGGAAAATACCAAGGAATAGGTATTATTTTGGAAGAAATAAATGACAAACATTACATCGTATATGTTGATGAAAATAGTCCCGCCGCGAAAGCAAAATTGGGTATCGGCGACCAAATTACTGCTATAAATGGAATAGATATAACTGAAAAATCAGAGGCTGACCCATCTAAATTAATGAAAGGCCAAGCAGGGACAACTTTGTCTTTGAAAATAATCAAAAATGGAAAATTCTCACCTGAAGAAATTCAAGTAAGCCGCGAAACGGTCCAAATTAATAATGTTGTCTATTCCGGAATGATACGCCCAGAAGTTGGCTATATTTTATTGGAAGATTTTAACTCGTCAGCCACCAAAGAATTAAAAAATGCCCTTCAAAATTTAAAAAAAGAGGGTATGAAAAAATTGATTCTGGATTTAAGAGAAAACCCAGGTGGATTACTGACACAGGCGGTGGACATCTGTAATTTGTTTTTGAAAAAAGAAACGAAAATTGTAGAAACCAGAGGAAAAGTGGAAGAGTGGAACAAAGCTTATTTGGCACTGAATCCAAGCGTTGAACCAGATTTACCTTTGATTATTTTGATCAATAACCATTCCGCCTCCGCAGCAGAAATCGTTGCTGGAGTCATGCAAGATTATGACCGGGCGGTTTTGGTTGGTCAAAAAAGTTACGGTAAAGGTCTTGTGCAAGTAACACGTGATCTCCCCTATCGGACCAAAATGAAAATTACCACCGCCAAATATTATATTCCGAGCGGCAGATGTATTCAAGCCATTGATTACCAAAATAAAAATCCCGATGGAAGTGGGAAATCAATTAAAGACTCGAGCCGAAAAGTATTTTTCACACAAAACAAACGAAAAGTAGTAGACGGAGGAGGAATTCAGCCTGACATCAATATCAAAAAAAATACAGGATCTGCGTTTATCCAAGCAATCAGAGAAGACAATTGGGCCTTTTTTTATGCTTGCTACTATCAAAACACACATCCAAGTATCGCACCTCCTAAAACATTCAATTTCAATGATACTGAATTTGATGCCTTTAGCAAATGGCTCAAGATGCAAAAATTTACTTATGTCAGCCATATTGAAAAACAAATGAAACAATTGCTTGATTTAAGTAAGAAAGACCCCTCCTATGCTGGTTTAGAAAATAATTTAAATGCGATTAAATCGGAATGGACATCATCTGTCGACAAGGAGTTAAAGGCCAACAAAAAGGAACTTTCTGAATTGTTGGAAGCTCAAATTATTTTACATTATTATTATCAAAAAGGAGTGAAAGAATGGTCATTTGCCAAAGATGAGGCCATTTTAGAAAGCATTAAACTCTTTGATCAACCAGAAAAATTCCAATCCATATTAGCTGAAAAAAAATAATGAATACATTGATTCTCAGCATTGAAACATCCACCTCAGCTTGCTCCGTTGCACTGCATGCAGACGGCCAATTATTAGGCACTCAAATGCTGGTAAAGGAAGGATCTCATTCCATTAAATTAACCATTTTAATTGATCAATTACTCGAAAATTGTTCCCAAAAATTGAGTGATTTGTCTGCCATTGCTGTATCTATTGGTCCTGGCTCCTATACTGGTTTACGCATTGGTTTAGCAACTGCTAAAGGATTGTGCTTTGGGTTAGACATACCACTGATAGCCATTCCTACCTTAAAAATTTTAGCAAGTGCCTACCAAGGAATTGAATCGCCAGTTATAGCACTTTTACCTATGATGGACGCAAGAAGAATGGAGGTCTATTCTGCCATATACCAAGCAGATAATTTAGCAGAGTTAGATGCTGTAAAACCAGTTATTTTGGAGGAAAATTCTTATGACGGATTGAAAGATATGTCAATTATAGCATTTGGTAATGGTTCAGCTAAATTTCAAGCTATTTGCCAAACAAGCAACATTCAATTCCAATCAGAACCTTTATTTCCAGAGGCCAAATGCATGGGCAAATTGGCCTTTGATATATTTTTGAACAAAGCATTTGAAAACATTGTTACCTTGGAGCCACAATATTTGAAAGAATTTGTAGGTACACAGCCTAAAAAAAATTTACTCTAAGATGGAAGAAATAATTAGCAACAAAGTTAATCAGAGCGGACTTTTACAAATAGATCTAGAGGAATTAAGACCCAAAGGAGAACGCCTATTTTTTGATATTGCTCCGCATCTATTCATGGGACAAGTATTAAGAGAAAAAGAATTCCGAAATTTTATAAAGGAACACCATTGGGCACAATATGCAGGTAAACACGTAGCGATAGGCTGTTCGGTGGATGCCATCATACCAACTTGGGCATTCATGTTATTAAGTATTCAATTAAGTTCATTCGCAAAAACCATTGTTTTTGGAGATTTGCAAGATTTAGAAAAAGTCATTTTCAATCAATTAATAGATCAATTAAATCCAAGTGATTTCGAAGGCGCACGAGTGGTCGTGAAAGGGTGTTCCAAAGAATCTATACCAACGGATGCTTACGTACAGTTAAGTCATAAATTAGAACCCATCGTCAAAAGCCTCTTCTTTGGGGAACCTTGCAGTACCGTTCCACTTTTTAAGAGGAAATAATTAAACGAAGAAATAAAATAATAAAAACCCTTACAAGCAGGAGTCATTTCAAAAAAGAACCGTAAGTTCACTTTATTTTTAGCGTTAAATTTTAGAGCCGCAAAATAACCAAGTCACCCGCTATCGAATTATTAGTTAAGGATAATAGCTAGTACTCATTTAAAATGATAAAAAGCACCTTTTTTCCCTACCTCAATACTTCCTATTTCATGAGATAAATTAGCAACTTCGGCCGGGTAAATAGTTGCCATGCGAATAGCTTCTTCCAAAGAAATTCCTGCGTAATTCACACAATTCTGAATGGCTTCCAGCATACTCAATGCTGATCCAGAAAGCGTACCTTGATCATTCGTGAATTTATTATTTGTTTTTGAAAAATGATATGGACCCGATAAATCCTCCGTTACAGCATCTGTGATCAAAAATAATTTATCCTTTTTTAATTCTTTCGCAAGTCGGACAGAATTGAAATCGCAATGCAAACCATCCACTACGATACTGGCCCAAGAATCATTGATAAAAGTCGATCCAACTATACCCAAAGCCCTACTTTGCCATTGAGATTGTGCATTAAACAAATGCGTCACTCGATTTATTCCTTTGTCAAAAGCATTTTGAGCCTGAGCCTGTGTTGCATCAGAATGACCGATAGAAAGCATAATATCACTTTGAATAATAAAATCCAAAACCTCTACTTCAAACATTTCAGGAGCAATGGTCATATAAATAGGCAATTTTTCTGCTCTATCAAGTATTTCTTGAATAAATGGGATGCTAGCTTTTTGTACAAAGGCTTCTTGATGTGCTCCTCTACGGATGGGATTGAAAAATGGACCTTCCAAATGAAGTCCAATCAAACCCTTACCTCCTTGTGCAATGTAAGTTTGACAAGCTTCAATTGCTTTCCACATGTATTCTTTGGGAGAACAATTGAGCGTTATTTGAAAAAAATGAGTGCCTGTCGCTAGATGTTCTTCGTAGGTTTTTTGAATGGATTCAACCGTTTGATGATTGGAAAATAAAATACCACCACCTCCATAGACTTGTAAATCAATGAATCCCGGACAAATGAATCCTTCTTTGTATTGGATGTCGTCTATTGACTCAACGGCTTGTATGGCGACAATACGATCATTTTCAACATGAATTTCTTGTTGAAAAAGCCATTCGCGCCCGGTGAATATTTTATTGGCAGAAATTATTTGCATAGAAATGAATAGACTAAAGTGGAAATATTACCAACCTGCGGCTTGACCATCTTTTCTTGATTCTGATGCGCCAAAATATACTTTTTTAATGGGATCCCAACGAATCGCTTGATAACCTCCATACACTCCATTCATATAACCTACCTGATGTCCTTTTTGCATCAATTCTCGTATGACTTCGTACGGATAACCACTTTCTAAACTAATTGTACCACCAGTTAACTCCATTCCTTCACCGGTAGGTTCTGAAGATCCCTCATGGTTAATTCTTGGGGCATCGCCTGCTTCTTGAATATTCATTCCAAAATCTACCACATCCATAACAATTTGCACGTGTCCCATCGGTTGAAATCCACCACCCATTACTCCAAAACTCATGATGGGTTGTCCATCTTTGGTCATAAATGCAGGAATAATGGTATGAAATGGTCTTTTTCCAGGAGCATAAGTGTTATTTTCTCCTTCTTTTAAACTGTATAATTCACCTCTGTCTTGAAGCATAAATCCTAATCCATCCGGTAACATGCCTGAACCAAAACCTCTATAATTACTTTGAATCAATGAAACCATATTGCCTTCTTTGTCAGCAATCGTCAAATATATGGTATCGCCATCTTTCAAAGCAGGATTCCCAGCATCATAATGTCTGGAGGCACGGTCTTTGATTAGTTTTCTTCGTTCATTGGCATATTCTTTTGAAATCAATCCTGCTACTGGAACTTTCGCAAATTCCATATCAGCATAAAATTTAGCACGGTCTTCAAAAACTAATTTCTTTGCCTCCGTAAATAGGTGGATATGCTCTGCGCTTCCAAATTTAATTTTGGAGAAATCGTAACCTTCCAAGATATTGAGCATTTGCAAAGCGGCAATTCCTTGTCCATTGGGAGGAAGTTCCCAAACGTCAAATCCTCGGTAATTTACAGAAACAGGTTCAATCCAATTAGAAGTATGACTAGCTAAGTCCTCATAGGAAAGAAATCCACCATTCTTTTTCATAAACACATCTATCGTTTTAGCGATATCGCCCTTGTAAAAAGCATCTCTTCCTCCTTTAGCGATTTTGTCAAGGGTGTTAGCCAGATTGGGATTTTTGAAAACATCCCCACGAACAGGCACGCTTCCATTGGGGTAATAATGCTCTTCCACATTAGGAAATTTACCGTAATTAGAAGGTACTTTTTGCAAAGCGGAGGCTAATTCTTCGTGCACAGGAAATCCGTTTCTTGCATATGAAATGGCCTTTTCTAGTACTTTGGTCATGGGCATACTGCCAAATTTTTTGTGCAATTCAAACCAGGCATCTACACAACCTGGAACACTAACAGGTAAAGGACCTGTGCTTGGAATATGTTTTAAGCCTCTTTTTTTAAATTCATCCAATGTCAATGATTTGGGAGATCTACCCGAACCATTTAATCCATATAATTTTTTTGTTTTAGCATCCCACACAATGGCAAATAAATCGCCCCCCATTCCATTAACATGCGGCTCAACTACACCTTCCATGGCATTTGCTGCAATGGCAGCATCGATGGCATTACCTCCTGCTTTTAAAACGTCCAATGCTACTTGCGTAGATAAGGGATGCGAGGTGCAGGCCATTCCATTTTGGGCTATAACCTCGGATCTAGTAGCCCATAATTTACCGCTTGGGCGATCTTGTGCGAAGATACTTAAAGGGAAAATTAAAAGTAGTAAGATTTTTTTCATCTTGATAAGGTGTTTATGAAGTGAATTTAATCAAAAAAATCCTCAATTTCTTACTTCTGCTTTCCAGTTTTCTGTCCAATCATATTTCCGATTTTCTATTTTCTCTTTTTATCTGGTTGTTGGATTTCAAACAATAAAATATCAGTTAACTGAAATGAAAAATCCATAAATTGCAGGGGGTAAGGGGACGCATTTCCCCTTAAAACATTTATAAATTATTTCCTAAATCAAGAATGATAATTCTTATCAACAAATTGATTTTTGTTTGATTTTTTATAAAAAGCCGAACGGCCGTGCGCCTCTACGTTTTCTCATTTATCTTTCCTCTATTCTCTCTCCTCTTTTCTCTTTTCTCTCCTTCTCTTTCCTCTCTTCTCTTTCCTCTTTCCTAAATGCACACAAGTCTTTCAATCGACAAAATCCAATCTTTAAATAATTCCTTTTCAAATTCAATGGCTTTTTGCGCATGAATTTCCCATTCGGGTGAAAATGCCTGAAGTTGCTTAATCATTTCTTCCAAATGTCCTTCCTCCTCTAAAATGATCGATTTGACCTGAACTTTTGATTGTTGAGCTGTCAACGCTTTTTGGTAAATAGGATATAATTCATCTGCTCTAACCTCTATCGCATAAGTAACCAATAAATAAGCAGCCCATTTGATATCCGTACCCTTTAATGCAAGTACTTTTTGGGCATATTGGCATACCTTGACATCCAGCAAATCGAGGTAAAATTTAGAACTTTTAGGGCAATAGGAATTCGTCTTGATAGGTTTCAAAACCAACTTCTACCAATTTGGTAATTTGTTTTTTCAAATAAAATGCATGGCGATGCTCTTCTGCTGCATGTTTTAAAACCATTAAACCTACATCCACTTTTGGCTCAAATTTGGAAATTTTCCTAGCTCCCACATTTTCCATGAAGGATAACGTATTCAAAAATTTGGCATGAGTCTCTGCATTAGAGATAATTCTAGAAAAAAGGGATGTTAAATTTTGCATAAATAGTGTAAAAAATGGTCGGCAAAGATACTCTTTCAAGGAATAAAATAGCCCAACAGGATTTTAAAAGCGAAAAATCCTTTTAATTTTGATAATTCTAATCCTTTAAGTGCTATTTATTTTCTGCCCAATGGAAATATCCTACCGATTCAATCCCGCTATATCAGTTCATGATTTGATAGCAATCTTAGACAAATCAACATTAGGTTTACGACGCCCTTTGACTGATCTCGAAGCAATGCAATCCATGCTTGAAAATGCGAATGTTTATGTAGGTGCTTTCGATGGTGATAAATTAGTTGGATTAGCCCGTTGTATGACGGATTATGTTTTCACAACGTATTTAGCTGATTTAGCCGTAGATGAAGCATACCAGCATAATGGAATAGGAAAACAGCTTATAATAGAAATTAAACAATTTATTCCTCGCGCTAAATTGATTTTATTGGCAGCACCGGCAGCAGAAGAATATTACCCTAAAATTGGTATGCAAAGACATGAGCATTGTTTTTTTATCAATGATGAGTCTGAAATCAATTAATAATTAGCAGGTAATATGATAAATATTATTTTCTCGAATGTCTTTCAGCTACTTTTCTATGTCAATTTCAATTAAAAATCCTGATTTTACACCATTGATAAGCTCTTTAACTAACATCAATTTTTTTAAAACAAACTCAGATTAGGCAACATTCACTAGCATAAGAAGATTACATTCCTGAGGCAAAATATGAATGAAATCTTCAAAATTTTATCTGAGAATAATACGGAATCGTTTATATATCGACTTGATTTTTGTCAAGTGTCAATTTGGGTTACATGAGTGAAAATATTTTCGGATACTTTATTTACAAGTCCCTAAAAAAATGTCAAGCATACAGGACTTTGAACGTCAATACTCTTCCCCGTATCAATCAATTGCCCGTTACTGCTATTAAAGGAAAATATTTGCACTTTATTTTCACCACTACTTGCAACAAATACGTATTTACCACTTGGGTCAAAAGAGAAATTCCTTGGTTTTAAGCCGACTTCGACGGAATGATTAAAGATGAGCTTCCCGTCATTTTGAACTTTAAAAATGGATAAACTATTACTCGTAATTCGATTAGATGAAATCAACCATTTGGCATCTTTGGAAAGATGAATATCGGCGCTTGCCTTCACAATCTCTTTACTGAAATCAGCTTGAATAGATTGTATTTCTGATAAGTGATGATCGGAATAACTAAATACGTCTACTGAACCATTTAATTCATTGATAACATAGATGATTTTTCCATTCGGATGAAAGATGAGATGTCTCGGACCTTTTCCGGGCTTTACTGAAAAGGTCTTAAATTTTGGACTTAAAGTACCATCTGACAGAATTGAATGTTGGTATATTTTATCACAACCTAAGTCCGTAACTAATAAGTCCTTTTGATTAGGAGACAAAACCACTTTATGTGCATGAGAAGACTCTTGCCGGCCTTTAATTGGACCCGATCCATTGTATTGAATTTTTTGTGCAAGACTGAGTAATGCCCCATTTTTTGTTTTAAAAACACTGACACTTCCTCCTGAATAATTAGCTGTATAAACCGTTTTACTCGCTTTTCGATATAATACGTAGCAAGGGTCTGCGGCTTGAGTGGATTGCTGATTCACAAATTCAAATTGACCTTTGGTGTTTTTTCGAAAAGCTGAAACACTGGATTGATCTAGTCCTTTTTCTGTTACAGAATACATGAATTTTCCATCCTCCGACAAAGTTTGATAAGAAGCATTCAAAACATTCAAAGAGTAGGTTTTCTGTATGTTATTTAGCATACTGACATCATAAATCTCGATACCCGCATTTTCTTTCGTATAAGAACCTACCATAAGTTGTAGCTTTGGCTCATCGCTTAAAAAACCTAAAAAAGCAAAGATCGAAAGTAACATATAGAAATTAGTAATCGGTTTTTACTGATTTGTCGAAAGGTATTTGGATTTGATAGTACAAATCTTCATCTTTTGAGTTGTCAATCACATCTAAGCCGTATTTTATTCTTTCAATAGGTGTTTGGTCAAATGTTCCAAAAATTCTATCCCAAATCGAGAAAATATTACCAAAATTCGTGTCGGTTTGTGGACGTTCAAAATGATGATGAATTTTATGCATATCAGGTGAAACAATGAACCAGCTAATCATATTATCCAATTTTTTAGGCAATCGGATATTGGCATGATTGAATTGAGAAAATGCGGCACTTAAACTTTGATAAAGCATGACCAGCCAAATAGGTGCTCCACAAATAAAAACACCTAGAATTGTAAAAATAGCTCGAAATACACTTTCACCTGGGTGGTGTCTATTGGCAGTTGTAGTATCAACTTGAGTATCAGCGTGATGAATAATATGGAATTTCCAAAGGACACTAATTTTATGTTCAATGAAATGTATGAACCAAGCCCCAATTAAATCCAAAAGCATTAGGCCAATCAATAAAAAAGCCCAATTGGGTAATTGAAAGATATATAAAAGTCCAAAATGATGGGCTACTGTGTAATCACTCGCTTTCACAATTAATGTCGCAAAGAAGAAATTAATTATGAGTGTTGTAAAAGTAAATATAAAATTCAAGCGGGCATGCTTCCATTTTTTATAATGAAAGTTGATCAGCGGAATGTTGCCTTCAATTAACCAAAAAATAGAAATTCCTCCTGCTAAAATAAATGCGCGATGGCTACTGGGTATGTGTTCGAAATATTGAATAATTTGTGGAATCATTATTTTTATTTTAAGTCCAAAGGTAACAATTCAAAAAAAATAAAACCAAGAGATGGCTAAGAATGTTTTCTAAACTTATCCAACTCTCGGTAATATTACTTGTCGTATTCGCAATTATTTACAAAATACGTCTTCAATGGGTATTTTAAGCACTTGGCTTAATTGAAAAATTTTGGTTGCGTTTGGATAATGTTTTCCTGATTCCCAATAATTGTAGGCGCTTTGGCTTACTCCAATGGCAGTAGCAACTTGTTGTTGGGTTAATTGAAGGGATTGTCTAGATTTAATTAAAACAGTAGAAAAAAGATGTTTGGTTTTCATAATAATGGGGTTAGGTTTGATTTTGATTTAAATATTTGAAAACAAAAAATTAAAAACAAATTTTTTGTCAATTTTAATAAAAAATATAACTTTTTTGATAAAAAATTCAACTCATTGTACCTATATTGTCTTTAAAGTTGAATATTCAACTTTAAGTTGAATGCAATTTTTAACATTTGTTAAAAAAAAAGAGAAAATAGAAAAGAGGAGAGAAAAGAGAAAAGAGAAAAGAGAAGAGAGTATTAAAAATCTAATACCTATTAACTCATACCTAATAATGCGAATTAAGAGTTGAAATTATCATTAGGGTTTGTTCTAAACTTATGTTTAAAAGCGAATTTGAATTTGTTATTTCCCTACTTCTCTTACAGAAATGCAATTTACGGGCTAATTCTTTTTCTATGGCATTTCTTTTTTTTGAAAAAAAAGAAACAAAAAAACTTTTTTGTTTTGCTTAAATGAATTTTTAGTTAGATTGGTATGTTTTTCAACCCTTAATTCGCATTAATAACTAATACCTTTAATCTCTTATTGTTTTCTATCTTCAATCGCGTATCTCTTACATCGATTAAGCCTTTTTGTCAGATTCTACTTTTGGTCAAATAATTGATAACTTAAGATTGTTCATAAAAATATACCAGTTTTTGTGATTAACAAACAACACATGGAAGTCCAAGCGGAAGAAAAAGTTATTCCCCCAGAGAAATCGAGAAAAATTTTTGAAAAGGAATTTATGCCTCATCTTGATGCAATGTACAATTTTGCGTTAAGGTTAACGAATGATGAGGATGATGCCAATGATTTGGTGCAAGATAGTTGTTTAAAGGCCTATCGGTTTATTGGCTCGTTTGAGCCTGGGACTTATGCAAAAGCTTGGTTATTTAGGATTCTAAAAAATAACTTCATCAATGATTACCGTAAAAAATCACGAGGGCCATCCAAAGTAGAGTTTGAATGGGTTGAGCAATCGTATGCGGGAGAAGATGATGCAGAACCAGCTTTTCAAGCTGATTTACGGGCTGAATCGGTGAATGAGATGATGGGCGATGAGATTACAGCAGCTATTCAAGCATTACCTGTCGACTTCAGAATGATCATCATTTTATGTGATTTAGAGGAGTTCAGTTATGAAGAGATGGCCAAAATATTAAACATACCTATTGGTACTGTTCGCTCCCGTTTGCATAGAGCAAGAGCTGTTTTGAAAGAAAAACTAGCAAATTATGCCAAAAAGAGAGGATACGGCTCTGACACATTGTCAGATGAGTTGGAACTAATATAATTACCTATACGTTAGGTTTAAAGAGAATATAAATATTTTGTCAATGAAAACAAGTTGTAATCACCAAAGTAATTGCATGAAATTAATCCAAAAGATTTTGGATAAAGAAGCAACATCAGAGGAGGAGGCTACATTTTTAGCCAATAAAGACCAATGTTTACCTTGTCAGGAGGGATATGAGTTGGAGTTAAGTTTGAAAAAAGCAATCCGAGAAAAGTGTGTTAAAAAATGCCCTGATTCATTATTTGAACAAATACGTGCGAAACTTTTTTTGCTTTTAATCCTTATTTCCATCTTAATTCCGTTACTTTGTTAGCTTATTAAATAGCAACAATCGTTTTGGAAGGTAAATTAATTATATTCTCAGCGCCCTCTGGTTCGGGTAAAACAACAATCGTAAAAGAACTTATAGCCCAAAATTCTAATCTGGGTTTCTCTATATCTGCTTGCACGCGTGATAAACGTGGTCGCTCAGAGGAAAATGGTCAAGATTATTATTTCATGACTCCGGATGAGTTTCGTCAAAAAATTGATGATGAAGCTTTTGTAGAATGGGAAGAAGTGTATCCTGGCGCGTACTACGGAACATTAAAATCTGAAATAGAGCGTATCTGGGCTTCCGGCAAACATGTAATTTTTGACGTTGATGTAAAAGGAGGCTTGGCTTTGAAACATTATTACAAAGAAAAAGCATTGGCTATTTTTGTTAAAGTTCCAAACTTGGAGGTATTAGAGCAAAGATTGAGAGCAAGAGGAACAGAAACAGAAGAATCTTTGTCAAAACGCATATTTAAGATGAAATTTGAATGGGCATTCCAAGATAAATTTGATGTCATTTTGGTCAATGATGCCTTGGACCATGCCGTTGAGGAAGCACAAAAATTGTTCACTAATTTTACTAAATAAGATGAAAGTGGGATTATTTTTTGGTTCATTTAATCCCATTCACCATGGTCATTTGATTGTTGCACAAGCAGCACTCAATCAAACAGATATGAAACAAATTTGGTTTGTTGTTTCACCTCAAAATCCTCACAAAAAAAGTAAAACCTTATTGCATGAGTTTGATCGATTGGACATGGTTGATCGAGCAATTGAGGATAATTTTCAATTCAAAAGTTGCGACATCGAGTTTCATTTGTCTAAACCTTCCTATACAATTGACACCCTGATTCATTTATCAGAAAAATATCCAGAACATGAATTTTCATTAATCATTGGTGGAGATAATCTTGAGCAATTCAAAAATTGGAAAAACTTTGATAAGATTCTTGATTATTTTCAACTCATTGTTTATCCAAGAGGAGTTGATCAGGTTACGGATTTGTGGCGTCATAAAAAGGTTTTGAAAGTGAATTCACCCGTTTTATTTATTTCAGCCACCTATATTCGCGAGTGCATTAAAAACCGTCAATCGATAAAATATCTAGTTCCTGATAATGTGGAGCAACTTATTGATCAAAAAAAATTCTACCTTTAGGCATAATCCGCCTAACCATTGTACTCCATTTTTTCCAAATTTCCTTTTGTAAGGATTCTAATTTATTGGCTCCTAGGAATTCTTTTAACAGAAATAGATCAGGCTATAACAAATGTTGTCATAGGAATTTTAATTCTATTAGTACTATGTTTATCCTTTATTAAAAAGAAAGTTCTTTTACCTTCATTTTTCTTTTTGTTTGTTTTTATTGGCTTATCTTATTGGTGCACAAACAATTTCAATAAAAATACCCAATCACTAGAAAAACATCAGGCTTTTGTTTTTAAAGTACAAACAAAGCCCATTCTTAAACCTAAAACTTGGACATTTGATGCGAAGGTTTTGTCGATTAAACATCACAATACCTGGATAAAAGTAAACAGGAAAATCAAGGTATTTTTATCTAGGAAATGTGCTGCACCGCAAATTGATGCAGAATATTTGTCCATTTCGGTCATGCAAGCCATCAAAGGTCCAATCTTTCCCAATGAACAAAATTGGCAAACATATTATCAAAAAAAGGGTATTATTGCTTCTGTTTTTATTCCTGCCCAAGAAATTTCACTTATACAGAAAGGGGGAAATCTTTTCCATTTTTCTATATTTTTTCAAAATATCCAAGATGCTTTGGCTAAGCATATTACTCGAACATTCCAATCGGTAAGGAATAGAGAGGTGGCTTCTGCTATGCTGTTAGGGGTACGATCTCAGATTGATTTTGATACCATGCAGAGTTATGCATCCTTAGGTGCCATACACATCTTGTCGGTATCTGGACTTCATGTAGGGCTGTTATACCTCGGAATTAGCTTTCTACTGGGTTTTTTATTGAAAAAAGGACGATGGGGTAAATGGTCCTTTTTTTTGTTAATGATGGGAATTCTCTGGCTGTATACAGGAATTTCTGGTTTTTCTGCACCTGTTCTTCGCTCTGCTTGGATGTTTTCATTTATGCTCTTTGCTAAATGTTTTGGAAAACAAAAAAATACATTGAATATTTTAGCCGTATCCTGTTTTATTTTATTGCTTTCAGATCCAAATAATTTATTTCAAAGTGGCTTTCAATTATCTTATTTGGCGGTTTTAGGTTTGATCCTTTATCAATCAAAAATAGCCAACTGTCTATCCATTTCATCGAATAATCGTTTGGTTTATTTTCTGTTGAAGAATTGTTGGGATTTAACCGCAGTGGCTATTGCTGCACAAATTTTCACTTTACCATTAGTGATCTATTATTTTCATCAATTACCACATCCATTCTATTTTTTCCTACTAAATCCTATTTTAATTTTATTATCATCCATTTCATTAGGATTTGGTTTGTTCTATATAATTGTTGCTGATATTATATGGCAATTAAATGGGACTGCTTTCTATTATTTTCTGGGAAGTTTATTAGAAAAAAGCTTTGATCTTTTGCATGGCTTACTATTTTATGTTGTTAAAGGCTTTAATCCTGTCCTATCATTTCTTCAAATTGAATTTTGGGAGATCATGCTTCTGTTATTGATATTTTTGACCATCGAATTATGGATAGTTTTTCGAGGGATTCGGTTACTCGTTTTCCTGACTGTTATGCTATTAATATTGTTGATCAATCATTTATTTATTATTCCTTTATCTTCCCAACAACAAGAGGTCATTTACCTAAATCAATCCAAAAATCAATTAGTAAACATCTGGATCAAAAAAAATAGGGCTGTACTATTTTCAACTTCCGCAATTATCAATGATCCTACATGGCTACAAGCGCATTTTTCACCGCTATGTGCATATTACCACGTCACAGATACAAGTATGATTGTTCTGCCTCCAAACGTAAATATATCATGGAAATGGAAAGGAAAAAAAATGGTTTATTTGCAAAAAGCAAGTGAGAAAACTGATAATCAAACCGTGGATTTTTTACTACTTGGGCCCAATATAAAATGGAAAAATTCTTATTGGTTAAGTACTTGGAAAGGCACTTCTTGGTATTTTGTCAAAATGCCAAGTCCTTATTATAGAAAAAAATTAGCAACGGAAATTGAAAAAAATATAAGTGGAGCAGTGGCTTTGGATACTATGATGGTTATAAGTTATTAATGTGAATTAAGTGTTAAAATCCTTTTTGAACGAAGATTCAATACGTATTAGACGGATTGAATAATCTTTGTGTCCCTTGTGTTAAACCATTCATTTTAACACGGAGGGCACAACGTTTTTCCCTATTTTATCTCTTTATTTAGCTCTTTCGGTTTTGACACTTCGACAGGATCAATAACCTTTTGACGGAATCATCATTTTTATTTTAACCCTTAAAATCTCATTATTAAGTATTATGTCTAAGCTACTAGGATGTTAGGGTTTTTAAAAAGAAAAAAGGTATTAGTTACTGGTTTGAGTTGAATATTTGCGACAACTAATACCTAATAACTAATACCAAATAAATAAAGAATAACTATTTCTTCTCGTTTCTCTTGCGTTCGTTAGGATCTAAGAAGATTTTACGCATACGCAAAGATTTCGGTGTGATTTCTAGATATTCATCCTTCTGGATAAATTCCATACACTCTTCTAAAGAGAAGTTTAACTTAGGAGCAATTTTTACGTTTGAATCTGTTCCAGAGGCACGCATATTTGTTAACTGCTTGGATGCCTGTAAATTAACTTCAATATCATTTTGGCGATTATGTTCACCCACAACCATACCTGTATAAACCTCTTCACCTGGATCGATGAAGAATACCCCTCTATCTTGTAGTTTATCAATTGCATAAGGAATAGCTGGGCCCGTATTCATTGAAATCAATGAACCATTTATACGGCCAGGAATGTGTCCTTTGAAAGGTTCATAAGAAATGAAACGGTGAGCCATGATAGCTTCTCCAAAGGTAGCTGTTAATACTTTTGATCGTAATCCAATTAATCCACGAGATGGGATGTTAAATTCTAAGTGTTGTAAATCACCCTTAGGTTCCATAATTAGTAATTCACCTTTGCCTTGTGTAGCAAGTTCAATTACTTTTCCAGCAACCGCTTCAGGTACATCAACTACTAAAGACTCGATAGGCTCCAGTTTTTCACCATTTTCACCTTGTTTGAAAATTACTTGTGGTTGACCAACTTGTAATTCATAGCCTTCACGACGCATTGTTTCGATCAAAACAGACAAGTGAAGAATACCACGACCAAAAACCAAAAATTTATCTTCGCTTTCTGTTGGCACAACTTTCAAGGCTAAATTTTTCTCTGTCTCTTTGAATAAACGATCACGAATATGACGTGAAGTTACCAATTTGCCTTCTTTTCCGAAGAAAGGAGAGTTATTGATAGTAAACAACATGTTCATTGTTGGTTCATCAATGGAAATACGAGCTAAAGCCTCTGGATTTTCAGCATCAGCGATGGTGTCTCCAATTTCGAAATCTTCAATACCTGTTACAGCACAAATTTCACCACACTCAACTTTTTCTACTTTCACTTTACCCAAACCTTCAAATACTTGAAGTTCTTTGATACGCATTTTCTTGGTTGATCCATCTGCCTTGCAAAGAGAAATTTGCATCCCCTCTGTTAACGTTCCACGCTCTAAGCGCCCGATAGCGATACGACCCACAAAAGAGGAATAATCCAGTGAAGTGATTTGCATTTGAGGAGTACCTTCTTGCACCTTAGATGCAGGAATATGCTCAATGATGGCATCTAATAAATGAATGATGTTATCAGTTGGTTTTTTCCAATCGTTCGACATCCAACCTTGTTTGGATGATCCATATACACATGGGAAATCCAATTGATCTTCGGTTGCATCTAAGTTGAACATTAAATCAAAAACTTGCTCGTGAACTTCGTCAGGACGGCAGTTTTCTTTGTCTACTTTATTTACAATTACGATAGGCTTTAAACCTAAAGCGATAGCTTTTGATAAAACAAATCTAGTTTGAGGCATTGGTCCTTCGAAAGCATCTACCAATAGAATTACACCGTCTGCCATTCTTAACACACGCTCTACCTCACCGCCAAAGTCGGCGTGACCAGGAGTATCAATAATGTTGATTTTAACTCCATTGTAACGAACCGAAACGTTTTTAGAAGTGATTGTAATCCCTCTTTCTCTCTCTAAATCGTTGTTATCAAGGATCAAGTCTCCAAATTCTTGATTTTCTCTAAAAATCTTAGAAGCGTGAATGATTTTATCAACTAGGGTAGTTTTACCATGGTCAACGTGGGCAATAATGGCAATGTTGCGAATGCTTTGCATAAAAAATTAGTCTCTTTAATGAAATAATTTCCTAGACTCTAGGAAATTAAGGTGCAAATGTAAGGATTATTCCTTTGAAAAGTACTATGATGATAAAATTAGAATTTCAGTCGGTGAAGGAATTAATGACTTGTTAACATTTTGGAAATTTTTGTATCAGAAAGACTCATTATTTTTTTCAAAATACTCTCTGAATCAATACCGCAAGCACGATAAAGTTCAATCTGTTCTCCATGTTCAATTATTTCATCGGGGATGCCTAAACGGATAATTTTTGATGTGTAATGATGATCTACCATAAACTCAGCAACCGCCGAACCGAATCCTCCTTGGATGGCAGCATCCTCTACCGTAATAACAGAATCGAAAGTTTGAAAAATATGATGCAAAAGTTTTTCGTCCAATGGTTTGACAAAACGCATATCAAAAAGTGCAGATTCTAGGCCTTTTTCTCTTGCCTTTTGGCAAGCTATTTCAGCTTGATTACCAATATGACCAATAGTCAGAACGGCAATTTGCTTTCCTTTAATGACTTCCTTGCCTTTCCCAATTTCCATTAACTCAAAATCCGTTCTCCAAGCTGGCATAACACCTTCCCCTCTCGGATATCGAATGGTAATGGCTTGATTTAATTCCTTGAAAGAATCTAACGATACTGTGTACATGATATTTCTAAGTTCTTGCTCGTTTTTCGGCGCCATGACGATCATGTTGGGAATACATCGCATGTAAGCAAGGTCATAACTGCCATGATGGGTCGGTCCATCTGCTCCAGCTAAACCTGCTCTATCCAAGCAGAAAATAACGGGTAAATTTTGCAAACAAACATCATGAACCACTTGGTCATAACCCCTTTGCATAAATGAACTGTAAATATTACAAAAAACAGTTAATCCCTGTGTAGCTAATCCTGCCGAAAATGTCACAGCATGTTGTTCAGCAATACCTACATCAAAAGCTCGATCAGGCATCGCTCGCATCATAATATTCATCGAAGACCCAGAAGGCATCGCAGGAGTAATCCCAATAATTTTAGGGTTCTTCTCGGCTAATTCTAATAAGGTATGACCAAAGACTTCTTGGTATTTGGGCGGCTGTGGATTATCAAATGTTTTCTTTTGAATTTCACCTGTAATCTTATCGAATTTACCTGGAGCATGCCACAAGGTTTGATCCTTTTCTGCCAAAGAGTAACCTTTACCTTTGGTAGTAATGACATGCAATATTTTGGGTCCTTGAATATCTTTTAAATCTCTCAGCACAGTAGTAAGATATTCCACATCATGTCCGTCAATCGGGCCAAAATACCTTAAGTTAAGAGATTCGAATAAATTACTTTGATTTAGTAAGGTTGCTTTTAAACCATTTTCAATTTTGGACACTATTTCTTGAGCTGATTTCCCAAATTTGGACATTTTCCCCAATAAATTCCAAATTTCATCTTTCACCTTGTTATAGGTATGTGAAGTAGTAATATCCGTTAAATATTCTTTCAAAGCACCTACATTGGGATCTATGGCCATACAATTATCATTTAAAATGATAATCATGTTGTTGGGAATATCACCCGCATGATTCATGGCCTCGAATGCCATTCCAGCGGTCATTGATCCGTCTCCTATGACCGCTATATGCTGTTTTTGAAATTCTTTTTTATATCTTGAAGCCACTGCCATACCGAGTGCAGCCGAAATAGAAGTAGAGGAATGTCCTACCCCAAAAGCGTCATATTCGCTTTCAGATCTTTTAGGAAATCCACTAATGCCCCCTATTATACGATTAGTATGAAAATTCTCCCTTCTACCAGTTAATATTTTATGTCCATAAGCTTGATGCCCGACGTCCCAAATTAATTGATCTTCTGGGGTATTAAAAACATAATGCAAAGCAACGGTTAATTCTGTAACTCCTAAAGAAGCACCAAAATGGCCACCATTCACAGATACGTTGTCGATGATGAATTGTCTTAATTCATCACATACTTGAGGTAATTGTGAAGCTTGAAGTCCACGAAGATCCTTGGGACTCTGGATCTTACTCAATAAGGGACCGGCCTGAAACTGCATATATTATTTTTTAATGTGTTGATAAAAACAATGCAAAGGTAAAAATGTTTTGTTAGCTTAATTATTATTTTGACTAGCTTTAAAAAGTCTTCTTTTTTCATATTTAGATAAGCTTTCGTATCCTGACTTGGAAATTTTATCTAAAATTTGATTTAATTCATCCTCTTGTATATCTGAATGGTCATTTAAATCTAAAATTTCATTTGTTTTTTTGTGCACGGCTTGAGCATAGCTATAAATTTTAGAATCCTTTTTAATCAGAATTTTTTTGGTGCGATTAAAATTTAGTGCAAACATAAAACCCAATAAAGCACCTCCTAAATGTGCAATATTGCCACCCGCATTACTACCAACTGTTTCAATAAAAGACCATATGACATAAAATGCAGCGATGTATTTAATTTGAACCGCACCAAAAATAAATAAATACACCTCGTATTTAGGCCTCAATGTAGCTGCCGCGATAACAACGGCAAATACCCCAGCAGATGCTCCATTTAAAAGAGTTGGTCCTTTTGAAATAAAATAGGAAAAACTATTGAGTAATAATAAATAAGATGCAGCGCCTGCTAATCCACCTAAAAAGAAAAGCTTTACAATTTTTTTATGTCCAATATAATCTGCTAATATTTGTCCAAACCAAAATAAAAATAGCATATTGAAAATCAGATGGAATAATTCCATGTGAATAAAAAAATAAGATATGAGTGTCCAAGGCTTTAGAAGAACCAATTTGGGCTGAGATGATAAAGTTAAATTTTCATAGATAGAATAGAAAATACCACTTTTATCAGCAATCAAAAAAATTACTTTGGCTACATTAAGTAATACAAAAATAGCCACATTAACAATGATAAGTTTCATCAACCCATTATCGGATTGTTGAAAAACTAACTTTATGTCTTGCCAGATACTTTTCATCTCAATAGAAGTTATTTCGTTTTGTTTTCCAAAAGAAAATTAAAATAATCGCAAAGAACATACCTCCAATATGTGCAAAATGCGCTACGTTATCCCCTGCATTTTGTTGCATTCCTGCGTAAAATTCGTACAAACCATAACCGCTGACGAAATATTTTGCCTTGATAGGAATGGGAATTGGGAATAAAAACATTTCAGAATTAGGAAATAAGTAACCGAAAGCCATCAATATACCAAAAACAGCACCTGACGCTCCACCTAACACACTAGTACTAATAATTTGAAGATAATTTTCCTTCACAAGTTCTATAGTAAGTAAACCTTGTGGAGCGGTAATTGTTCCATAATGTTGCCAATAATCTACCAAATTCCCCGAACTAGGATCAGAAAGTACTAATTCAGTCGCTCTTCTTAATTCCGCATAATCTATAAAATACTGAATCCCCATATACAAAAGCCCTGCGCCTATTCCACAAAAAAAGTAGAAAAAAACAAACCTTTGTGCTCCCCAAACTCTTTCTAAGAGCGAACCAAACATGAATAATCCGAACATATTACCTAGTAGATGCATGAAATTAGCATGTACAAATAAGTAGGTAACAAGCTGGTAAATTCTGAAATCTGGTGATTCATAATAATGTAGAGTCAGGTATTCCTGCGGGATGAGAAACCCGGATAGGACAAATACCGCCACATTGATTAAAATCAAATTTCTAACACTAGGAGTTAAGTTCTGTAACATAGTTTTATTCTTCGTATCCCCAATCGATACCTGTTTTTAAATCTTTAATTAATAGTCCCATCGATTTAAAAGTAGAACGAATTTCATCTACTTTATCGTATTGCCTATTTTCCTTAAATTGTTTATAAAGGTCCAACAAACCTTTGATCAAAATATCCCAATTTTCAGGACTTTCCTCTTTGATTCCCAATACATCATTTAAAATTTGAGTAAAACTAGTCTTCAATTGATGAAAACCTTTTTTACTGATTTGGTCGAAGCTGACTTGACCCGTATGCAATTGGTTGATTTTTTTCAACAAATTAAACAAATTTGCAATAGCTACCGCCGTATTCAAGTCATCGTTTAATCCATCATAACATCCTTGTACCGCTTGTTGCACTTCTTCATCGTGTGTACTTCCAAATCCATCCCCTAAATCATCAGGATAACTAAGTCCTTTCAGAATTTTCAATCCATTAGCAATACGCATATAGCCTTTATGAGCAGCTTTTAAAGCATCGTTGGAAAAATCCAAAGTGCTTCTGTACTGCGATTGTAACATAAAGAATCTAACCGTCATTGGACTATATGCTTGGTCCAATAAAGGATGATTTCCTGAAAATAAATCTGCTGGCAAAAATGAATTACCAAGTGATTTACTCATTTTTTGACCATTAACTGTCAACATATTTGTATGCATCCAATAGTTGGCAGGAGCATGTCCATAAGTTGCTTTTGCTTGCGCAATTTCACACTCGTGATGTGGAAATTTCAAATCCATTCCACCTCCATGAATATCAAAGGTGTCTCCTAAATATTTGTGACTCATGCACGTACATTCTAAATGCCAACCTGGAAAACCGAGTCCCCAAGGAGATGGCCAGCGCATAATGTGTTCGGGTGCTGCTTTTTTCCATAAAGCAAAGTCCAGTGGGTTTCTTTTTTCCCCCACGCCGTCCAAATCTCTTGTTTCAGACAATAAATCGTCTAAAACTCTTCCAGACAATTTGCCATAATCACCACCTTCTTTGTTGTATTTTTCTATGTCAAAATAGACTGAACCATTGGATTCGTAGGCTAAACCTTTTTGAATCAATGTTTTTGCAGCTTCGATTTGCTCCACAATGTGTCCGGTCGCGGTTGGTTCTATGCTCGGTGGTAAAAGGTTGAATTGAGATAAGACTTGGTGAAAATCATTCGTATATCTTTGCACAATTTCCATCGGCTCTAATTTTTCCAATTTAGCCATTTTACCAATTTTATCCTCTCCCTCATCTCCGTCGCCGACTAAATGTCCGACATCCGTTATATTTCTTACGTAGCGAACCTGATATCCTATGTGTTTCAAATATCTATGCAAAATATCAAAGGATGTAAACGTCCTAAGATTACCGAGATGAACGAAATTATACACCGTAGGGCCACAAACATATAAGCCAACATGTGGTGCATTTACTGGTTCAAATAATTCTTTTTCTCTACTAAGTGTATTATATATTTTTAGCGCTTGCATAGCATATTGTCCTTCTCGATTGTTAGATATCTGAGAAAGGGATTTAAAATTACTAATTAAAATTTAAATAGTTGAATCAATTATCTATTCCCTGGTAAAATGATTTTTTCGGATAGCTCGTTTCTATCCATTATCTTTGTTTTTTTATATTTAGAAATATGTACTTAAAGGAAGTAGGATCAGATTCATCTCTTCAAAAAGCATTTTTAGAATTCCCTGTTTCTCTCTATGTGAATGATTCTAATTGGATTCGTCCCTTAGATAATGATATCAATGCTATTTTTGATCCAAAGAAAAATCCACATTTTAAACATGGAGATGCTGTTCGTTGGATTTTGTTCTCTGACACAAATGAAGTGATTGGTAGAGTAGCTGCTTTTTACGATAGTAAAGAAAACAGCAAAGATACCCAATTGACTGGTGGGATGGGATTTTTTGAGTGTATAGAAGACGAAAAAGCAGCCTTTGTATTATTAGAAGCATGTAAAAGTTGGTTGAAAAATCAAGGTTTTGAAGCCATGGATGGGCCTATCAATTTTGGAGAAAGAGATAGCTTTTGGGGATTAATGATCAAAGGTTGGGAGTTTGAGCCCACTTATAAAATGCCATGGACGAAAGAATATTATATTTCATTTTTTGAAAACTATGGTTTCAAGGATTATTTTCAACAATTGGTTTTTGTTTCCTCTATCCGCGGTGCGAATGTAACTCCAGGAATTGAAGAAAAAGCGGAGCGAATTTATCAAAATCCTGGTTATGAATTTCGTCATATTGAAAAATCAAAATTAAATCAATACGCAGAAGATTTTAGAATCATTTTTAATGCGGCCTGGGCTAAATTTCCGGGTGTAAAAGAAATGAGTTCAGAGCAAGCTCAAAAATTGGTCAAACAAATGAAACCCATTTTGGATGAACAATTATTGTGGTTTGCCTACACTGCAGACGGAAACCCTGTTGCTTTTTTTATCGTTATACCTGATTTGAATCAAATTGTTAAGCATTTGAATGGGAAATTGAATGTTTGGGGCATGATCAAATTTTTATTGTTAAAATTAAAAGGCACTTTAACTCGTACTTGTGGGTTAATTTTTGGTGTCGTGCCAGAACATCAAGGAAAAGGCGTTGAATCTGCCATCGCCTTGCGATTCAGGTCCGCTGCTAGAGAAAATCCTTTTTATCCCTACACAACAATGGATATGAATTGGGTTGGTGATTTTAATCCAAAAATGTTGCGTTTCGTTTCTCAATTAGGCGCGACCAACGACAAAACATATATTACTTATCGTTTATTATTTAATCCCAATCAGCCATTTAGTCGTTGTCCTAAAGTAGGCTAAATTTATCAACATGAGCTTATTATCAATTGGAACCGTTGCGTTCGATGCATTAGAAACCCCTTACGGCAAGACAGATAAAATTATCGGCGGTTCTTGTACTTACATAGCCCTATCAGCTGCATTTTTTGTGCCAAAGGTCAACGTAGTTGCAGTAGTTGGAGATGACTTTCCTAGTGAATACATTAAGACTTTAGAGTCGAAAAATATCAATTTAGATGGTTTACAAATCAAAGAAGGCGAAAAGTCATTTTTTTGGGCAGGCAAATACCACAATAATATGAACTCAAGAGATACGCTAATAACGGAATTGAACGTATTGGCTGATTTTCAGCCCACAATTCCTGCATCGTATCAAGACTGCGAGTATTTAATGTTAGGAAATTTAACGCCGCAAGTTCAAATAGATGCCATCAAAGGTTTGAACAAACGACCTAAATTAATTGTAATGGATACGATGAATTTTTGGATGAATGTTGCCATGGAGGATTTAAAATTAGTTTTAACCATGGTGGATGTCTTGTGCATCAACGATGAGGAAGCTCGTCAGCTTTCCGATCAATATTCTTTGCGTACAGCTGCCAAATTAATCATGGCAATGGGACCGAAAACCTTAATTATCAAAAAAGGAGAAAATGGCGCATTATTATTCCAAGGAAATGAAATGTTCTATTGTCCAGCGATTCCTTTGGAAGATGTTTTTGATCCAACTGGCGCAGGAGATACTTTCGTAGGTGGATTCATTGGATACCTAGCTAAGGTTAATGATACCTCATTTGAAAGCATGCGCAAGGCTGTGGTTTATGGATCAGCAATGGCTTCATTTTGTGTAGAGAAATTTGGAACTGAGCGATTACTACAAATTACGGAAGGAGAATTAGAATCTCGTGTCGATGAATTTAGAGAATTGGCAAGATTTTAATTTTATCCAATAATCACCTCTGTCATTTCGTCAAGGCTCAAATAGTTATTGGCTAAATCTCTTAACTCTTGAGCCTTACATGAAAGAATTTCATCCTGAAATTGATCGTAAAAATCAAGTTTTAATTCTTCCAAATGAATGATTTTTACTTTTTCAGCGATATCAAAAGCTTGGGTTAATTCTCCAATAAAACTTCCCATTAAATAATTTTTCACGAGATCAAGCTCAGAATCTGGTACTAGGTCGGTCTGTAAAATCCCTATTTCTTTTCTGATTTCGGTAAGAGTCTCCTCAGCTTTATCCTTATTGACATCAGTTCCTACCACCCAATAGCCAGCTCTATTTAATGGAATCATAGAACTTGATATGCCATATGTAAATCCCTTTTCTTCACGAATATTTTTTTGAAGTCTAGATCCAAAGTAACCGCCTAAAATGGTATTCAACACACTGAATTTGAAATAATCCGGGTTTTTCCTAGTCATTCCAATTTTCCCAAATCGGATTGAACTTTGAGTAGCATTTTCTTTCAAATGCTGTATTCGTTTTTCAGAAGGGAGTTGATTATGGAATACGTTTTTTCTGGCGCCTTCCTTGAAATTCAATTGTCCAAGTATTTTATTTAAAATGTGTATTTCGCTTGTACCAACTTTTCCTGATAGGGTAATTGAAGGTTTTAAGTTAGACCAATGGTTGGCATAAAAAGAGTTAAGATGGTCTAGTTGAATACTTTTTAGGCTTTCATTCGTAGAATATCTAGCATATGGATCAGAACCAAAAATGGCATTTCTGAAATACTGATTGGCTGCAAAGGAAGTTTTCTCCCAATTCAAATTACTTCTTTGGGTTTCTATTTCTATTTCCTTTTTGAACTCACTTTCAGGAAATATAGAATTAATTAATAAATCTTCAAGTAAATGAATGAGAGCCTCAAAATGTTTTTTTAAGCAATAAATCGTAATTGTACCTAAATCAAAATTGGCTTGAACATCCCAAAAAGCACCGTAAAAATCAAAGGAATCATTGATCTCTTTTGCAGATCTCGTTTTCGTACCTCTTTTCATCAGCTGAGCCGTCATACTTGCTAATCCAGCAATAGGAGAATTTAATGCACCCGCGTCAGTATTTAACTCTAATTTAAATACCTCTTGTTCTCCTAAATTGATTACACAAACTTTTATTCCATTATCCAAATGAAATAGATCATATTTTGGAAAATCTATGCGTTCAATGGGATAGGATATCGGAGCAATGGTACGATCAAGCATAATTTATGGTTAAAAAACAAATGACATTCTTTGGGAATGTCATTTGTAAAATCAATAAGTTGATAATTTTTATTTTGTTGTAGTGCTGCTAATAGCAGCTAACAATGAAATTCTTAAAGTATTAGCTAATGGGCTACTCGCTCCAGTTGGAACTAAGTAAGCGAAATCAAATCCGTATTTTTGATCTAATTTAAAGCCTACACCAAAAGTAAAGTATTTGCGATTCCCTTTGTTTGCACTTTCATTGAAGAATCCAGCTCTTAATGCAAAAGCGTTATTCATTAAATATTCCGCACCTAAAGAAGTTGAGATCTCTTGAAATTCTTCACCAAATCCATCTGGAGCGTCAAACAATGAAGTAAAAATACCACCAATCGCTGTTACATCATTTGGATCCGTCCCTTTGGTGTATTTTTTTGTTGTCTGATCATAAATACCTGGAGTGGGTACCATTAATTTATTTAAATCTAAAGTGAACGTTAATCTGTTTCCTTCCGAAATTTCTTTAGTAGAAGCCACACCGACACGTAAATTAGTTGGGATAAAATTCTTTTCAGTTCCTCCGTATGATACTTTACCTGAAATATTCGATAGGACTAATCCATAAGTATATTTCCAATCTTTAGTCGAAGTTGAATTCCAATATAAAGCAACATCCGCTGCAACCGTTTGTGCGGGTTTCATAGCTACTGTTGAACTTTGAAAATTACCTAATAAATTAGAATTGATGTATTTTAGATTAACACCCAAAGATAAAGAGTTAGATAGTTTTTTGGAATAAACTCCCGTGATCGCATATTCTTTAGAGTTGAAATTTCCATTACTTTGACCATTGCCGTTAGTCGCTTGGAATGTTCCTTGATCAAAATAGTTAATAGAGAAACCAAATGCTTGATCTTTAGAGGTCTTTTTGAAACCTGAAATATTGTAAAGTGCCATGTCAGAAACTAAATTTCTTAACCATGGCGTGTAAGAAATAGCAAATCCTAAATCTTTTTCAGAAGTTGCTAATTTAGCTGGATTCCAATAAATAGCATTTACATCTGATGAAATAGCCACTCCAGCATCGCCCATACCAGCTGATCTAGCATCTGGGGTTACATTCATAAATAACATGGTCGGAGTAGGTATTCTTCCTTCATTCTGTTGGCCAGAAACTAGTGTTTGTGCAAAAGCAATGTTTCCAATGAAAACCGTAAGTAAAGTTAGGATTGCCTTCGATAAAAATGAATTATTTGTCATCATTGTATATTTATAAAATTAGAGAGTCTTACTATTTTAAAAAGCTAGTATCAAAATTAGTTATTTTTCAATGAAAAAATTCAATTATTTTAAAATGTTTTTCAAAAAATTATTTAAAAACACCAATTTTACCACTAAATTGATAGGTAGAACGATTTAAAAGATTAATTATTTTAATGCTATAAAGAATTATCGATTGATCTTTTAAAATATTATTTTCATTTAAAGAAAATTCCTTATTTAATTTACCTAATTCATTGGAATTCAACTGACTGTTTTCTTCCCAAAGGATTTGTCCCAACAAATTATAAATTTTCAATTCGTAATCACAATCAGTCCATTTTTCTTTTAAATCAAAAGTAAAATAAATTCTATCATTGGTAGGATTAGGATAAACATTGATTGATTTGTCCGAATCCGAATTATCATTTACCAAGAAATCAAAGGTTTTGGTAGTAGAATTGAAGTTTAAATTCCAACATGTGATTGAAATATGGTATTTGCCATTTTTTAGATTTTGAAAAGAATAAATCATCTGACCAGTATTTCCTTGGTCTAAGAGACTCGTGAAATTATCCAACGTATTTATCCGTAAAGTGTCATTTACAATCATTTCAGATTTTTCTCCGTTGGGACCCCAAAATTGCAGTCCATTGTCATCTGACAAATTAACTGATAGGACTGGATTTCGGCTACACTGATTTGGATCATTTTCATTCAATAATTTAAAATCAATGATTGGTGGATTATTGTCAATTAATGGACTTAATTGTTGTACAGCGACAATTTTGCTGTTCATTATTTTTGTGCCATTCTCTAAAACTCCGGTGAATTGTATTTTAATAGAATCGGCATTTATCTTTGGAATGTATTTTTGATTGAATTGGTATTGACCATTTTTTATGCTAATTCTCGATTTTTGAATCAATTTTCCATCCGTTTGATAGCTAAAGGTTGGCGTTTTGGTTCCTAAGGTTCGCTGATTTTCTGACTTTAAAATGAATGAGATTTCTCCAAGCCCATTCAAGGTTGCAAGGTTAGGAAGGTATCCTTTTATTTCATCGGTCGATTGAGGTTTAATCTGATTATTGTTAATGACTGATTGTTGGTGCGTCCACGGTAATTCCATGCTTGGATCACCTAGCAGTACGACGTTACGATTGATTACTCCGGCTTGACTTTTATTTTTAGTGTCTCTGAATAAGTCCCCTAATCGATATCCCGAATCATTCTGATGATGAGACAAGTTTTGATAAAAACTTTTACCAAATAAATAATTACTACTTTGAAATACAGGCCTAGAAGTACTTATTAAAGCAATTGCTCCGCCCTGATTCGACAATAAGGCAATTTCTGCTCCTGATTGTTGGTTAGGATTATCAAATCTTCCAAATTGGCATGTGGCTGTTAACAAGATGGGAAGATGTTTACTGTTAGTAAGATTAACTAGATCGCTGACAGTTAATATTTTCTCATCTGTCCAACCTGTTTCTGCACCATGTCCAATGAAATGAATAAAGTCGGCATTTTTGTTAAATAGTTCAATTACTTCTTTTTGTGCGGCCTTGGAGGTATAAAATCCATTAGACACCTCTTGAGGATATTGATCTAGGTACACCTTCTTAATGGGATATAATTGATTGGGAGATTGTAAAAAAATTTCAAAATCTTCGGCATCTTGGATATGTAAATTATTATCTCCATCATCTGCTACCCAACAAATAGTGTAGTGTGGATTGGGTGTTTTTCTTTGTGTATCCTGATAAGAAATTAATTTATTGATGACCATATTAGCTTCTTCATAGGTTCTTGCTGGAATTCTTCCAATGCCTATTTGGAGGGCTTCCTCACCAGCTTGATCCCCTTCCAATAAATCTCCTTCCTCAGCATTTACGATTCCAAAATAATCATCGCTTACATAACTTAATAGGGGATGTAGCGATTCTCGACTTTGATAACTCGGTACCAACGCTTTTTTTTCAATTTCGGAAGTTACCGAGTTTTTTCCTTTGAAATCAAGGGACGCATCTCCTAAAATTAATAGATATTTAAGAGGCGAGTTTGTTTGGCTTTTTAAATGTCTTATAAAATCTCTTATACCGGTAATGTCCGCTTGACCCAAGGAAAATTCATTAAATATTTGTTCCGCACTTACTGAAATGGCACTTACAGATGTTTGTGTATTTTTGTATTGGCCATATTTTTGAGCCAAAGGAAGTAGCTTTTCTGTTGATATAATAAGTAAATTTTTGGGGTTTAATCCATGTAAATTTTGATTTTCCACCTGCCCTCTGAATAATGGGTTAGCTGCGTTATTTGGATCAAATATGAATAAAGAAGCCTTTGACTTGCTGTATAAAAGTGGATTTTCCATTGGGTTTTCATACCTTGTCCAATCAGAATCATTTTCTAAATGCCAAATTTGATGCTGCTTTTCTAGGTTCAAAATTTGAATGGAAAAAGCAGAATCGATTTTATTTGGAAGCCAATAAATGGACTCCTTACTTTTTGCATTGAAAAGTTTGGGATAAACCAAACTTATCTTGTCTAAATATCCAGTCCCAGTGGTATTCTTGTATTGTAAGGTCCAATCCCATTTACCATTATTTATCGATGGAGAAATGTTCCAATTGAATTCTGCAGGGATAGCTTTTATGTCATACCTAGAATTATTTATTGCTGGAATTTGTATGGTAGGATTAGATATCCCAGGAATCTGAAAAATAAACTCAGAAGCTTGAATTGAGCCATTGAAAACCCGTCCATAAAGTTGTGATTTTTGTCCTGTTTTATAGTCAGGTAATTCATAAACGAATTTCTTTTCACTGTTACTGTTAAATGATTCACCAAGCCACTCTCGCCCTGATTGAATCAAATTTGTTATTTCTTGTTCATAGTGAAAAGAATACAAACCATAATCTAAAAAAGGAGCGCTACCCTTTTGCAAAGTTTTGGATTTAATTCTAAGAGGTAATGGGTCATCTAATCGAATAAAATAATATGTGGTATCAGAATAGGGATTAATTTTTGTCTCTAAGCGTTTGGTAAGCGAGTCCCAACTAGTTTTGTGTGGGGAGTGACCATAAAACAAAAGATAATCATCTTTATCCCATCTTGCATCTTCCTCTCCGCTGAATTGGGAAGCGTAGGCAGGCATGTCCAAAGGCCTTTGGGAAGCATTTTTTTGAGGTAAATGTCCTCCACTACCACCATAAAGACCTACTTTTTGGGGGTTAATTGTATTGGGATCGAATTGGTTTTTTAAAAGCCAATCGTAAGTGATTCGGTAGAATCCTGATTCGGTTACTGCTAATTTAAACCATTTACCTTCGGATAATTTAGAATTTGATTGGGAGAATAATTGAAAACTAATCTGAGCGCTAACGATCAAAAGAAATAAAGTAGCGTTTTTTATTTTAATCCTTATCAAAATCAATGAGGCTAACTTGTGCATTTTTAGAAACCAAATAAAGTTTCCCAGAGTTTACTTCCTTACAAATGTAACGAGTTCGTCTTAGTTTACCTTTTCTGAATTGCAAGTTTTTTATTCCAAACAATTGATTTTCTTCCAACGAATGGATTGGAACCAAATTGTTTTCGTGTAGATCATAGGTTTTTAGTATTTCTACCAAAGGGGCATATCCTGTACTAGTTGCAGTCGGGCTTTTCAAATAAGATTTTAATATCACAATCAATTCATTGGGAAGAAATTCTTCTTCTAAAATGGGCTCAAAAACTTCTTTGAAAGCATTTTTCCATTCTTGTCCATGTGGAGCCACTTTATTTTTATATTGATTGTAGGTGAATAGGTGTGCCACCTCGTGAAGATAGGTAATTAAAAAAGCGTAAGGGTTTAGATTATTATTGACCGTGATTTGATGGCCTTTGGCTGGAGAAAAACGATAATCACCCAATTTTGAATTTCTAGCTTTACTGACAATGAAATCAAAAGGATAATCATGCCAAAGTTGAAAGCAATACTCTGCGACTTTGGGAGGGAAATGTTCGAAGAAAGAAGCTATTTTTTTATTTTTCGACATTTTTCGGGCATAAAAAAAGTCCTCCGCATGCGAAGGACCTTCTTTTCAAATGGTACTAATTACTTAACAGCAGCAGTATCAACAGCAGCAGTATCAGCAGCAGCAGTATCAACAGCAGCAGTATCAACAGCTACAGTATCAGCAGCAGCTTCAGTTTTTTTCTCTCCACAAGAAGCCAAAGTAACCATTCCAGCAACGAATGCTAAAGCGAATAATTTTTTCATTTTTGTAATATTTAAGGTTTGAGCTACAAAACTAACAGATAAAAAGATCACTACCAATTATTTCTCCCTTTTTTTTAAGTTTTTTTTAAGAATTGAGAATATTATTTTACAAATATGCCTTCATGACTCAAAATGAATGTTTTTGTTCTCAGGAATTTTAAGTAATATTTAAGATGAATCACTAGACTTGTGAATTTCGGCCTCCATTTAATTGATTAAATTCTTAAAACGGTCGTAAAATCCACTTTTTTTGAAGGTAAAAGTTTTGTGCAAAACGAAGTTGGAGATAAAACTAAATCCCATTCCATTGATTGTCGTTGAAAGTTGGGTTAGGTTTATTTTTTTCACGGCAAATGGGATTTGAAAAAAATAATCTTCGTATTTCTCGTGAATCCATTTGTAAGGCATAACACTAAAAAACCAAGTGATAAAACCAGAAAAAAGAGCAACCAATAAGAATTTAATCATCTCTCTTTGCGTCTGATTGGATTGTCTTGCATTAAATGCAAAAAGTTTAGTTAGAATAAAGCCCACCACCAACGCAACGAGATAAGCTGGAAATACAGTTGATTCATAAGGCAATTTGAACCAATCTTTGATTAATCCACCCATAATTAATTGCACGCAAGCACCTATGCCAGCAATAAAAAAATAGGCGATTAAATCTTTTTTATTAAATAGTTTAGAGGTAGTCAATGCTAGGGTTTATCTAAAAAATATTTTTTACAATTGTCGGATACAGACCTAAATATAATGTTCCTATTGTTGTTATCCAAAGTGCAATGCGGAAAATCGTTGGTATTTCAATTTTCTCAATATCACCTTGGTTGAAATAACTTGCTATAATTCCTCTGAAATAATAATAGATACCTACAGCGGACATAAGAATCGCGATAATGACCGGATAAATAATATTTCTATTGAAAACATCATTGAAGACAAAAAACTTACCCCAAAAACCAGCGGTTAAAGGAATACCCGCTAAGGATAATAATGCGATGGTAAAAGCAAAGGCTAATTCAGGATTGTTTTTAGCTAAACCATTGAAAGAGCTGAAGTTTTCTGGGCTTTCATTTCTGCCGGTTTGATATTCAGAAACTATTTTGACTACCGCAAATGCACCTAAAGTTGCCAATGTGTAGGCCAATGAGTAATAAAGAATATTGGACGTTGTACTTGTTTGTTTTGCACAAACTGTTAACAACATATAACCGGCATGAGAAATACTGGAGAAAGCCAACATTCTCTTAACGCTTTGTTGATATACGGCAGTAATATTACCAATAATCAGTGTAAGCATACTCACAAAGTAAACAATAAGCACCCATTTGGTGTAAATTCCACCAAACATTCCACCCATAATATGGTAAAGGGCGGCAAAACCTGCTGTTTTTACCACTGTTGACATAAACATAGTGAAAATAGTGGGGGCACCATCATACACATCTGCAGTCCAGAAGTGGAAAGGCGCTGCAGAAACTTTAAATAATAAACCGACCAAAATAAGAATTACTCCTATGTAAAGAAATGTCGGCATTGATTCCGGTGCTGTTTGCGTAATGGAAAGCGCAATATTCGCTAAATAAAAAGATTTAGTAGCACCGTAAACCAGTGTAATTCCAAAAAGTAAAATACCTGTTGCGAATGAACCCATTAGGAAGTACTTAATAGCGGCCTCATTGGATCTTAAATTCCGTTTATCAGAACCGGTCAAGACATACATAGCAACCGATAATATCTCTAAACCTACAAAAAGCATGATTAAATGCTCAAATGATACCATTAAAATGGCTCCGACAACTGAAAAAAGCATGATTGCATAATATTCAGCAGGATGAGAATGTTCTTCATCATTACCAAAATGATTCGAAAATGCAATAACCAAAAATGCAGCTAGTTGGATGATTAAGCTAAAATTAATAGAGGAATTGGTTGTTTTAAACATGTTCCCAAACCATAGGTATTCATGGTTCCAGTCGAAGGTTGTAAGACCCATACTGATTGCTAAAAATAATAAAGATATTAGTTGAATTGTTTTTCTTGGAAACCAAAATCCTAAAAACAAATTACCAATACCAAAAAGAGATAAAGCAATGATAGCCGTCATAATTCTTTTAAAACAGTTGTAAAAATTTTCCCTTTATTTAAACCATTGAGTTAATAAATTAACACTTGGTTCACTGAAGGCTAATATATAGTTTGGGATAATTCCCCCTAAAATAACCAAAATACTTAATGGGATTAAAACCCATTTTTCCGCGTTTGTCACATCTTGGAAACTTGTTGTGATTCTAGATTGATTACCGAACATCGTATTTTGAATCAATCTCAGGGTATACACTGCCCCTAAAATAATGGTGATTCCTGAGGTGATTCCCAAAACTAAGTTGTAATCGAAAACACTTTTTAATAAAAGAAACTCACCAATAAATCCATTGGTTAAAGGTAAAGCCACCGAACCTAAACTTAAAATAATAAAGGTTACCGTAAGAAAGTAAGAGTGTGAAGTAATCCCTCCTAATTGAGCAATTTCTCTAGACTTGGTTCTTCTTTCAATAATTTCTACTACAAAGAATAAACCAATGATATTGATACCATGAGAAAGCATTTGGTACAATGAACCTTGAATACCTTCAGTACTTTTTGTCAAAATACCCGCCGCCATTAACCCAACGTGTGCAAAAGAAGAATAGGCTAATAAACGTTTGGCATCTTTTTGTTGGATAGCTATTATAGAACCATAAATGATTCCGATAACAGATAATACTGAGGCTGTATAACCCCACTCAGCTATTCCCAATGGAAACATTGGAAGAATTAAACGTATTAAACCATAAGTACCCATTTTTAACATAATTCCAGACAACAACATCGTTCCTTGAACAGGTGCGGTGGTATAAGTATCAGGTTGCCACGTGTGAAAGGGAAAAATGGGCATTTTTATAGCAAAGGCTAAAAAGAATGCTAAAAACAACAATCCTTGCTCATTCGCACTTAATGCGCTGGCTGTAGAATACAAGTCGATAATGTCAGCTGAATGGATATTTCCTGGTGTTCTGAGATATACATAAATCAATCCAATTAATAAAAACAAAGAACCGAATAAGGTGTATACGAAGAATTTAAAAGTAATCGCATTTTTGTTTTCACCGCCATAAATGGCTGTCAGGAAATAAATAGGTAGTAAGGATGCTTCAAAAAAGAAATAAAATAGGAAAGCATCTTTTGCTAAAAAAGCTCCCATCAAAGCTGATTGCATCAACAAAATCAAACCTTGAAATTGACTATTATTGGCACGTTCTGTTTTGGCTGTGCTTGCTATAATGAAAGGGACCATTAAGCCACATAAACCAATTAAAATTCCATTGATTCCATCTACCCAAAGGGAAAAATTTAAACCAAAATCAGGAATCCATGAATGAATAAAAGTAATTGGCTTAATGGATTGAGAAAAATCATACAAGATTTTTACGCTTGCAATGGTTTCAATAATGGCACCGCTTAAAGCTATAATGAAAGCATTTTTAGGCCTTGCAACTAAAATAATCGCACCTAAAACAAGCGGAAAAAAAAGTATAAACAGTAAATACATACCTATTAATAAATTACAAGATCCAATTTTTCAAACTAAAAAATAAAATAACAGAAATAGACAAAACAATCATGAATAGATAAAATCCTACATTTCCTGTTTGTGCTTTTCTAAATTCACTTGATGAATATTTGACAATTCTACCTATTCCTTCAACAAATAAATCAATGACTAAGAAATCAATAATTTGATGAAAAAATACAGACATCATTGCTATGGGTTTAACAAAGACCACATCATATAATTCATCGATGTAAAATTTATTATAAACAACTTTTTGAATTCCTGAGATTTCTTCGTCTGAGGAAGGAACAATTTTACGAATTCCAAAAATATACATAGCTAAAAAAGCTGGCATGAAAGCTGCTATTAAAGGTGCACCCATTTCTAAACTAAGAAAGGATATTTCTCCTAATCCTTCCGAAGTCGGCAAAATTGGAGCTAGCCAATGGGCTAAGAACTCATGTCCCCCTGCAAATTCTGGTAAGTTAATCAAACCTCCTGCTGCAGAAAAAATAGCTAAAATTATTAAAGGAAATGTCATTGATATCGGCGATTCATGTAAATGACTAGCCTGTTTATCTGTCCCTCTAAAATCGCCAAAGAAAGTTAAAATAAACACTCTGAACATGTAAAATGAGGTTAAAGCTGACCCAATAATCGCTAAACACCACATGGTAAAATCGTGGTGGTATAGGTGAGCTAAGATTTCATCTTTGGAGAAAAATCCAGCAAAGGGAGGAATGCCTGCAATAGCAATTGTACCCATCAAGAAGGTAATATAGGTAATTGGCATTTTACTTTTTAAACCACCCATTTTACGAATATCTTGTTCGTCTGACATGGCGTGTATTACTGAACCTGCCCCTAAGAACAACAATGCTTTGAAAAATGCATGCGTCATCACATGGAAAAAAGAAGCAGAATAAGCCGAAGCTCCTAAACCCATAAACATGTAACCCAATTGAGATACTGTCGAATAGGCTAATACTTTCTTGATGTCATTTTGAAATAAACCAATTACCGCTCCTAATAAAGCAGTTGCTAATCCTATCCATCCTATAAAATGTAAAACCTCTGGACTCATTTCAAAAATAACATTGGCACGAATAACCATATAAATGCCAGCTGTCACCATGGTTGCTGCGTGAATTAATGCCGAAACAGGTGTTGGGCCTGCCATTGCATCTGGTAACCATGTGTAAAGGGGCAGTTGAGCTGATTTCCCCATGGCACCAATGAATAAGCAACATGCAATTAATCCTAAATTATTAGACCCTGCACCTGCTTTGATGGATGAAAAAATCTCCAGATAATTGCTTGTCCCAAATTCTTGTATCAATAAAAATATACCAACTAAAAAGCCTAAATCGCCAATTCTATTCATGATGAATGCTTTTCTAGCAGCATTGCCATAACTCGCTTTTTTATTCCAAAAGCCAATTAGTAAATAAGAACATAACCCTACTCCTTCCCAACCAATAAATAAAACAGTGAAATTGGCGCCAAGTACTAAAATCAACATGAAGAAGATAAATAGATTCAAGAAGGCAAAGAACTTTCCATAACCTTCGTCGTGCGACATATATCCCATTGAGTATATATGAATTAACGTTCCTACTCCAGTAATAACCAAAAGCATCATGATTGATAATTGGTCAATTTGGAAGGAGAAAGGAATACTTAAATCAGCAATTTTGATCCATTCAGCCAATTGGTAAACTTGTGTTTGCCCGTCAAAATTCAAAAATAATTGAATAGATAAGCCAAAAGCAACCAATGGGGGAATCGTTCCGATAATTCCAGCATACTGCTTGGATAATTTAGGAAATGACAATCCGTTTATGGCAAAGCCTAAAAGCGGTAAAAGAGGAATTAATAATAATGAGGACATAGATTAATATGCGATATAAATCCGCTTAAATTAATTTTTTATTTTGTTTAAAACACCAATGTCAATGCTTTGAATATTTCTGTAAATCATAACAATAATTGCTAAACCAACCGCAACTTCTGCGGCAGCAACAGCCATGATAAAAAATACAAAGATTTGTCCAGCGGGGTCCGAATAATAAGATGAAAAAGCAGCTAATAATAAATTCACAGCATTTAACATTAATTCGATGGCCATGAAAACGATGATGGCATTTCTGCGAGTAAGCACTCCTAAAATTCCAATACAAAATAAAGCGGAGCTTAATAAAATGTAATGCATTAAAGGAATCGTACGAATAATTTCCGGTATTGACTGCATATTATTGTAGAAACATATTTTTTGACCTGTGTAAATGCACTAAAAGGGGCATTTACGCCGCGCAAAATTACTAAATAAACTGAGATTTTCGATAAAAAAATCATTTAACGCTGAAATCCTTGCAATTTTATTTCAGTTAATTTTCTTTTCGTATCCATTGGGAAATCGCCCTTCATAATCCAATCATAGTAAGATGTGTCCGATTTTAAAACTTCTAACACAGGTCTACCCATGTATTTTCCAAAATTAAAGACAACGACTTTATCTTTGTTATAGGACATTCTATTCGCAAAATCGACTGAATTAGAAGCTGTTAGCTCATGCAGCGCATTCATGTCATTTTTAATTGGGAAATATTCTTGCCCCTTTTCATCTAATAAGGGAGTATTTTCATACTTCTTTATTTGTGCATTCAGTACTTCTAATGTTGCCAAAACATCCGCTTCTGCTCCATGCGCACCAATTAATTGTTTTTGGCAGTAAAATTTGTAAGCAGCCGTTAAATTTCTGGGCTCCATCATGTGATAGATTCTTTGAGCATCAATTAATTTTCTATTTTTTAAATCAAAATCGACGTCATTTCGTAAAAATTCTTCCACTAAAATCGGAACGTCAAACCGGTTCGAATTAAAACCAGCTAAATCACATCCCTCTAAGAATTGTCCCAAAGATTTGGCTACTTGTTTGAATTGTGGTTCATCTTTCACATCTGCATCATAAATACCATGGACCAAGGATGCTTCGATGGGAATTGGAATACCTGGATTCACCCTCCTTGTTTTAATTTCTACACTTCCATCTATATTCGCTTTCGCAATAGAAATTTCAACAATACGGTCTTTTTGGATGTGGATACCCGTGGTTTCTAAGTCAAAGAAAGCCAAAGGTTTTTTTAATTTTAGTTGGTGTTCCATTCGTTCTTTATATTCAGCCTTGCAAAGGTAAGTTATTATTATCTTTGTCAAATGAAATTTCAAGCTAAAGCGATTTTTTTTGATTGGGACCATACCCTTTGGGATCATGACCGTAATGCAAGAGAAGTAATATGCGAATTATTAAAGGAATTTCAATTATTGGACGATCTCACAGCTGATTTAGATCAGACTTGGCAAACCTTCCAAAAAATCAATGAGGACCTTTGGGATAAATACCAATCTGGCGTAATTTCTCAACAATACTTAAGGGAAAATCGGTTCAGTATTTTTTTCAATGCAATTTCCCTCCAAGCGGATGCTTCTCTTTTTTCAAAAGAGTATTTAATTAGAACTCCTAGAAAATCAAACTTAATGGACGGTGCTCAAGAAATTGTCAGCCGTTTAGCGAAAAAATATCCTTTATATATTTTGACAAATGGTTTTGATGACATTCAATACATTAAAGTGGAAGGTTCAGGAATTGGTCATCATTTTCAAGAGATTATAACTTCAGAAAAAGTAGGAGTAAAAAAACCCAATCCATTATTTTTTACTAAGTCATTGGAATTAGCCAAATGCGAAGCCAAAGAGGTTTGGATGATTGGCGACCATCCTATCGCTGATATTCAAGGTGCAGAAGGTATTGGTATTGCGGCTATACATTTCAACCCTAATAAGCAATTATCAAAGGCAACCCGACAAATTAATCATTTGAATGAGCTACAACATTTTATTGACTTGGATTAATCGAAAATGGACAATTGATTGTTATTTGATTTTCGATCAAAAATCTTTTTATCAAAAATGAATTTTTTATGTTCATCTAGAAATCGAGTAAAAGATTCAATTTGTATGTACAATGGATTAAAATCATATTGGCTTAGCTGATAGGTTTCCACATAAACTTCTTTGAAATCTGTAATCACATAATCCAATTGCTCAATCCCCATTTTTTGTAATCCCAATAAATACAGATTTTGATGATTTTTCATAAATCTACCTGGTTCATAAAAGGAAGTACTTTTTAAATCAAAAGCGATTTTATCTCCCGCACCATCCACATAACCATAAATGATGGTATTTTTGTATCTCGACTCCAAATAGAGTTGCGTTTTGTACTTGGAAGGCAATAGATTCCTAGCCTTGTCTATAATCCCTTCTGCAAATGCTTCTTCATGCATTCCTAAAGTCACAGCTTTTTCAAAATCGATTCCCTTTTGCTGCGCATTTGTGGTTGGTTTCTTAACGCGGTTGATTCGATCGATCAATTCAATTTCATCCACAATGAGTTTGCCATTGGAATCTCTAGCTTGATTCAAATAAAGTGTGAAGGAGTTAAGCAGTGTTGGATATAGACGATATAGCATGTTGCAATTTATCCAATTCGTAGCCGACTTACAATTTCTCCGTTGATTAAATGAGATTCAGTGATTTCTTTCACATCTTCTAATTGAACGTTTCCATAAAATACGCCTTCTGGATAAACGACCATGGTTGGTCCTTTTCCACAAAAATCTAAACAACCAGATTTTTGAATTCGTATTTTTTTATCGGAACCGCCTTCTTGCCATTGGGCTTTGAATGCGTTAACTAAATCCATTCCATGAGCGGAACCACAACATTTTTTTGGAGATTCTTTGTCGTTGGAACAAATAAATACGTGTTTTTCGAAGTGCATTTTAATTAATTTCTAATACGATTGGACAATGATCTGAGTGTTTTACTTCAGGCAATATTTGTGCGTGTGTAATTCTATCTTTTAAACTTTCGCTTGCTAAATGGTAATCGATGCGCCAACCTAAGTTTTTGCCTCTTGCTCCCGCTCGATAACTCCACCAACTGTAATGATGTGGCTCTTGGTTAAGGTGCCTAAATGTATCTACTAATCCGCTATTAATGAAATTTTCCATCCAATCTCTTTCTTCGGGTAAGAAGCCTGAGCTATTGGCATTGGACTTTGGATTATGAATATCAATGGCTTTGTGACAAATATTATAATCACCGGAAATAATTAAATGAGGAATTTTAGTCAATAAATCTTGAGCATATTGCTGAAAATCTGTTAACCATTCCATTTTGAACACTTGTCTTTCATCCCCGCTGGATCCTGAGGGCATGTATACACTCATGACAGAGAATGTATCAAAGTCTAATCGAATTACTCGACCTTCCACATCATATTTTTCAATTCCACAACCTATTTCTACATGCACAGGACTTATTTTGGAAAAAATAGCCACACCGGAATAGCCTTTTTTTTGAGCAGCATGCCAGTAAATTTCATACCCTAGATTTTTAATTTCTGTTAAATCTACTTGGTCAATTTCTGCCTTTAATTCTTGAAGGCAAATGATATCTGGATTTTCTTCATGAAGCCATTCCACGAATCCTTTTTGGATGGCTGCTCGAATACCGTTTACGTTGTAGGAAATTACTTTCATTATTGGGATTAAATTTCAGCCGTTTCAAACACTTCTGATTTGAAATAGTGAATAACATGAGCTTTAATTAATATTTCTTGTTCTTTCAGGGCAAGTGGAGGAAGGTTTTGAATCAAATTCCAATGAGGCCAACCTTCAGCGTCCAATCCTTCTAATTCATAAATTCCACTAAAGCTTAACACCTTGCATGTTGCAATGTGCATTAAATCTTGTTTTTGTTCTTTGCTGAAATACACATGACCTTTACCTAGTTCTTGAACTCCAATTAAAAAAAGCACTGATTCTAAATCAGTAGGTCGCTTGTTCAATTGCCCTTCTAAGAAATCAAGAATTTGCTCCCACTCAGAGCTAACTATCGCAGGTTCAAATTCCATAAATTAAAGATAGGTTATAAAGATATTTTGAATTTGGCGGATTCAAGCAAAGCCTGTTCGCCTTTTGGATTATTTCCAATTATTATTAAATCACCTTCTATTTCTTTTTCTGTTAATTTGGTGATATTTACTCTTCCAACTCCATTTTGCATACCGTCTTTATTAGGCAAGGTAGTTTCGTAAAAGTTGTTTTTGTCTTTAAATTGGTCTAGGTTTTTAATCAAATTACCAATGTTTTCTATTTGGCCATCACCTGGAATAAAATAGGTTCCTGCACCTTTCAAATTATAAATTTTGATGTAAATAGATTCCAAACTTCCATCAGCTGTTGCATTGAGAGTCAGCACTTTTTCGCCCATTTCATTTTTTAATTGAGCAGAAATATTTTTTGTTTCTAAACGGTGTGTGGTATTTTGTCCAAACTCAATTTGACCCGAAAAATACCCAACTTCCAATGGTTTTTCACTAAAAGTATTTTGATAGCTAAATAAACAAAAGACCAATGCTAGACCAGCGTACAATAAATTGATTGGATTTCTTACAAACAAAAGCACAAGGAATTTGAATGGATTCGATAAAAATCTATTACGAAGAAATGCTTTTGAATTAGAATTTTCCATTGCTATAAATTTAAAAATTATTGAGATGATTAGGCATGATTACTTTTAAAGCGAGACAAAAATATTATAAGATTACTGATTAAACAAAATATTTATGCTTTTTAAATAAATAATTATCTAAAGGTTCATGCAATTGTTCTACTGTTTGACAAAAGAATTGTAATTTTGAAAGCTGTAATGAATATTTTAGTTTAGATAAGTTTAAGAATGGAACTGAAGGAGCCTGATCAGGCAAAAGCAATTTTAACCAATAATTTTAAGACAAAATTTGAAAAACGTAAAATCCGAAAAATGAAGTCTTTTGAAATACCGTCTTTATTTAAAAGTAACCTAATTGGCAAAATAAAGGAGTATAGACGTCTAAACGATAAATTGAAAAGGGATTTCAGTCCCAGTGTTTTCGATTTTGGCCCTATCGAAATTTTATTATCTAGGCATTTTGGATTTTGTTATGGTGTAGAAAATGCGGTAGAAACTGCCTATCGGATTTTAAATGAAAATCCAGATAAACGAATTTTCCTTTTATCAGAAATGATCCATAATCCTGCGGTTAATTTTGATTTACTAGAAAGAGGAGTTCGTTTTATTCAAGATACAACTGGCAATCAATTGGTTAATTGGGAAGAACTTTCTTCTCAAGATATCGTTATTGTTCCTGCCTTTGGGACAACATTGGAAATACAACATCAACTGCAATCATTGGGTATTAATCCTTATGCTTATGATACTACCTGCCCTTTTGTTGAAAAAGTTTGGAACAGAGCCACCTCTATTGGACAAAAAGATTATACTGTAATTGTGCATGGAAAACCATCACACGAGGAAACGAAAGCAACCTTTTCTCATTCTCAGTCCATCACTCCCACATTGGTTTTAAAGGATATAAGGGAAGCCCAAAGTTTAGCTTACTACATTCGGAAAGAGAAGTCAGTAGAATCTTTTTTTAAAGAATTTGAAGGGCAATATTCAAAAGATTTTAATCCAACCACAGATTTGGAGCGTATTGGAGTGGTTAATCAGACAACCATGCTGGCTACCGAAACCCAAGAAATTGCAGATTATTTAAAGCAAGTTTTTGTCGATTTCTATCAGTTAGAAAAAGAAGATATACAAAGCCGATTTGCAGATACTAGAGATACTTTATGTTATGCGACAAATGATAATCAGAGTTCTACGTATTCTCTCTTAAATGAAGAGGTAGATTTCGTGGTAGTAGCTGGCGGTTATAATTCTTCTAATACAACTCATTTAGTAGATTTATGTATGGAAAGATTCCCTACTTATTTCATTACATCCTCTGAAAATTTACTTTCATTTCAACAAATCAAACATTTTGACAATAAATCAAAAGAAGAAAAACTAACATCGAATTTTATTCCACAAAAAGATAAAGTTAGAATCGCATTAACGTGTGGGGCATCTTGTCCAGATGCGGTAATTGAAGGAATTTTTAGAAAATTGGTATCCTATTTCCCGACTGCTAAAGATGTGGATACTTTAGTAGGGAAGGTTGTAGGCTTGGAGCTATAAGGTGTTAATAGGTAATAGGTAAAAGGTAATAGGTAAAAGGTAAAAGGTAATAGGTAAAAGTAATAGGTAATAATGCGAATTAAGAGTTGAAATTATCATTAGTGTCGGTTCTAAACGTATGTTTAAAAGCAAATTTAAATTTACTATTTCCCTATTTGTTTGACAGAAATGCAATTTATGGGCTAATTCTTTTTCTGTGGCATTTCTTTTTTTGAAAAAAAAGAAACAAAAAAACTTTTTTCTTCTGCTTAATCCAATCTTTCGTTAGGATTAAGCGTTGGCCATAA